>Ga0209164_1000007_pt1:467500-653748 | contig 653748 bp, 545 predicted proteins | sample MTBNYHSulfiMetaG_FD_187458 | JGI IMG/M metagenome (GOLD analysis project Ga0209164, IMG submission 187458) | Enrichment culture microbial communities from rom New York Harbor, USA that are MTBE-degrading - MTBE-NYH (New York Harbor Sulfidogenic)... | ecosystem: Environmental >... | reverse complement strand
TTTTAGCGTTTTTGGACTCAAGACGTTTGAGTCCATAAGAATCAGAATTATTAATTTTTTCCATAGGAGATACTCCAATTTATTAATTAAAATATACTCTCCTATGGTCATTTGACCTAAACTATAAATAGTATCAAGTGAATTTTTACATTGAGTCCTTGTTCATATTTTTTAAGACAAGGACTCAATGAATAATTTAGAACAAAAAACTTACTGCAAATAATAAGTAATAGAAAATTTGCTAATCTGTAATTCTTAAGTAAAGTAAATTGTTCTATTCACCGAAGCTACAAAAGTTTTCAACTTCATCAATTGTTTTAGGAATCGGTTTATTTCCGAGCACTTCACATCCTGAATCAGTTACTACAATATCATCTTCAATTCTTATTCCGCCGAAATCTTTGTATTCTTCAACTTTATCATAATTAATGAATTCTGTGAATTTATTCTCAGACTTCCACTTATCAATTAATTCCGGTATAAAATAGATACCGGGTTCAATTGTTAATACATAACCAGGCTGTAAATCTTTTGCAAACCTCAAGTAAGCCAAACCGAATTGGTCACTTCGTTTTGTGTCTTTATCATAACCGACTAAGTTTTCCCCGAGAGCTTCCAAATCATGGACATCAAGACCCATGGCATGTCCCAAACCATGCGGGAAAAATAGTGCATGTGCACCTTTGGAGACTGCTTCTTTTGGATCACCTTTCATCAAACCAAGATTTTTCAAACCGTTTGCTATTACTTCTGCGGCTTTGAGGTGTACTTCTCTAAATCGGATTCCGGGTTTAACTGACTCAATTGCTTTTAATTGTGAAGATAGTACAATGTTATATATTTCTTTCTGCTTATTAGTAAACTTCCCGTTTACAGGAAAAGTACGTGTGATATCGCTTGCATAATGAAGTAATGATTCAGCTCCGGAGTCAATCAATAACAGATCACCGTCGCTTAGAGTATTATCATAATTATGATTATGCAGTGTTTCGCCATGAACTGAACAAATTACCGGGAATGATACACCTCTTCCCATTGAGTTAGCAATACCGTTAAGTGCTCCGTAAATCTCTCTTTCTTTTTTACCCGGTTGCGCTAATTTCATTGCAGTCGTGTTCATTTCATAACTTATATCTAGAGCGTAATTAATCTCGTTTAATTCTTCTTTGCTTTTTATTGAGCGCTGTTCAATTACTGCTATTGTAAACTCTTCGGAACGATGATTATTTATTTCATAACTCTTAGTACCCAATAATTTTTCAAGACGAATCATGTTTTGAAATCTATACTGAGGTAAATAATGAATTTCTCTCCCGTTTGATTTTGCTTCTTTAATAAAGTCATCTAATTTCTCAAGCGGATAAGTTTCAGACACACCGACTTTTTGAGCACTTTCAGCAATTTTCGGTTGTGGTCCCATCCATACAATATCGTCAATTGTGTAATCATAACCGAAGATTAAATCTTTATCGTTATCAACATCTATAACGGCAAAAAGTCCGTCTCTATCCAATCCGAAGTAATAGAGAAAAGTACTGTCTTGTCTATAAGTATAGCTGTTAGCGGGGTAGTTCATAGGTGCTTCTTCGTTACCGGGTATTAATAGAATACCGGATTTGATCTTTGATTTTAATTTGCTTCTTCTTTCAACATAAGTATTAGCAGAAAACATCTTTCCTCCGATAAATTATCAAGTAAAACAAATATATAATTTAAATACCATTTTTCTTAAGTCCGCATTTGCTTATCATTTTATGAAGATTTGTTCTATTAATCCCAATTGATTCTGCCGCTTTCGATATATTCCATTCAAATTTATGAAGAAGATTTTCTAAAAAGACTCTTTCGATTGCCCGGCTGGCAGCATTTATCGATTCTTTTTTCATTTCGTTCAACTCTTCTAAAGTATTAGGAATCTTGTCAATACTGATTTGGTCACTATCATTAATTTGTTGTATGCGAGAATTAATATGATGCGGCTTTATTTCTTCTCCGTTTGCAACAATTGTTGCCCGGATTATATTATTCTGCAATTCTCTTATGTTGCCCGGCCAATCGTATTGCCGTAATAAATTAATTGCTTCGGTTGATATACCCGGGAAAGGAATTTTTAATTCTTCGCAGCTTAATTGAAGAAAATGAGCAACCAAAGCTGGTATATCTTCTTTACGCTCCCTTAAAGGGGGAACATGGATCGGAAGCACATCCAGTCTATAATAAAGATCATCTCTAAATAAATTTTTATCGACCAATTCTTTTAGATCTTTATTTGTAGCTGCAATAATCCGAATATCCACATTAATTGTTTTTGTACTGCCGACTCTTTCAAATTCTTTTTCCTGTAATACACGAAGAAGTTTTACTTGTGCATCCAAGTGAAGTTCGGAAACTTCATCTAAAAAGATTGTTCCATGATTTGCAATTTCAAACTTGCCGAGTTTTCTTTTATCTGCACCGGTAAATGAACCTTTCTCATGCCCGAACAATTCACTTTCAATTAATTGATGCGGAATTGCAGCACAATTAATTGCTATGAATGGATCATCTTTTCTTTTGCTTAATCTATGAATTTGCCGGGCTACAACTTCCTTTCCGACTCCGCTTTCGCCTGTGATTAAAATTGTATTTTCGTTTTTAGCAAAAAGAGTTACTTGTTCTTTTAATTTTTGAGATACAGTACTGTCCCCAATCAGAAATTTGAATTTATGATCCGATTGCTGCTGCAGAGTTTTTGTATGATATTTTAACTGTCGTTCCTTTAGTGACTTTTGTATTATGAGTTTTAGTTTTTCTAAGTCGGGTGATTTTGATATATAATCGTATGCACCGAGTTTTATTGCTTCGACAGCATTGTCAACAGATGAGTAGTCTGTGATAATTATTATAGGAACACTATCATCCTCAAATTTAATTTTCTGCATTACTTCCAAACCGTTGGTTCCGTCGTTAAGCATAAGATCCAACAAAATAATGTCGGGACTTTTTTGTCTAAAAAGTTTGATACCGTCTGAAGAATTAGTCGCCGAAATTAAATCATAATCTTTTTGCAGAAGAATGGAAAAATCTGCAATAAAATCCGAATCATCGTCTATAATTAAAAGAAGTGTTCTCATTTTTAGTATCCTTCTTGAAGTTCGATAATAAAAATAGTTCCTGATTGACGATTGCTATCAACAAGTGAAATAGTTCCACCGTATTTCTTTAAAATGTTTTTTGCAGTGAACAATCCTCTCCCGGAACTACCGCTGGTTGAAAAACCGTCTTCAAAGATTTTTTCTTTTAGTTTAGTTGGAATTACTTTCCCTGTATTTATAAACTCAATAATTATTTTGGGGGCATGCCATTTTAAAAATAGAGTTATTCGTCTATTACTATTACTATCAAAAGAATGAAAGGCATTGACAAATAAATTATCAAGAATATCAGCAAGCTCAAATGGTTTTATTAATGCTTTTCGATTCCCGTTATAGTCTTTGAGAAGTTGAAAATCTATTTTTTTCTCAGTTAACAATTCGGAATGATTACTGCTTAATTGTGAAATAACCTTGTGAGGATCGCATGAGTATTCTACAAAATAGTTGTTTCTTAATTCACTTAAATAGATTTTCAGCTGTTGATATTTTAAAGCAAGCTCTGTTTTATTTGATCTAATTTCATTATTAAAAAAATGCTCTAACTCACCATCTATTTGAATTAATAAACGCGATATTGGTTTTAAATTGTGATTTGCTATTCCAGCTATTGATGCAAGTTCAAGGATCTTTTTTATGTTGTCTTTTGTTAATCCCTTGTAAGTTTCAATTCGCTTTGACAATTGTTCTTCATACTCTGAATTTCTTGTTTCTGTAATATTCTTAAAAAAAAGTATCAGGCTGTTTAGATTTTTTAACGCCCATTCGCCATGTGAAAAATTTCTAAGTAGTTCGAATAATTCATCCCCTGCAATAATAGATACTCTTTTTTGTCCGATTAAACTGCTCCAGTAAAAGCCGAAATTAGTAAGAATAATTCCGATAATTAGAACGAGCACCGGTAAAACAAATTTGATCAAAAAAGAAGTTGAGTTATAAGAAGCAATAAATATTATCCAGAAAAGAAGTAAGTGAGCCGAGCCAATCCAATAAGCATTTTTCAACCCCCAATTGAATTTTCTTACACCAAAACGAATTCCTAAATAAACGACAATGATGGCAAAGATAAATAGCAGAATATAATATTGAACTTCTCTTTGTATGATAAAACGGAATAAAGAATTCGGTATTGTGTAAAATGTTGATGCAATTGAACCTAATTCTTTAATGGTAATTGTAGAACCTGGTTTGATATTCTCTTTAATTACCTCTTTCCCTCTGTAGAATTTTACTCTTGCATTATAAACTTTGTTTTCATCGACTCCGAAATGAGCTGTTAAATCATTAAACTGATTTTTACCAAATCTTTCTGAACCGATTTGTTTGTAGCTCCACAATTTTTCTTCACTACCTTTTATCTCGTATAACCAAATTTTTGCTGAGATACCGAGGTTGTTACTAATTACTCCTTTCAAATTTATTTTAATATAATTGTTGTCGTCCCTCGTATTTATCCAGAGAATGTTACTGTTTGAAGAATAGCCGAATAGATCAATATCGCCATCGTTATCAATATCTGCTGCAACAACACCTTTTACTGTTGGAAATTTTAAGCCGTAAATTTCCGCTTCATCTACAAAGTATTCTCCGTTTTTATTTATCATCAGATAATTTTCATTAATTTCAGGATCTTTAAGAGTTATAAAAATATCATCAAATCCATCATTATTAAAATCTGCTACACAAATATTACGTATGCTTACCCGTTCAATAAATTTTGAACTAATAGTGTTCAATTTTGTTTGCTCGGTAACATCCTTAAAGTACCCCTTTCCATCATTCTGATACAAAGTCAGGAAAAGAGTATCTGATAGAACCAATAAATCCAAATCACCATCATTATCATAATCGAATGCTGAAGCACCATCAGATTCGGTCCTGATTAAATTTTCAAACCTGTTTTGTGCTTCGTCCCGCCAATAGTTGCCATGTTTAACCAGCAGCTTGTTCTTGTCCCACATATTAACAATATAAATCTCATTATTATCGTCGTTAGTAAAGTCGGCAAAAATAGTTTGTACATTCCAACCTGATGTTGCTTTTATAAGTGATGTATCTATTGAAATATTTTCTCCCAATATCGAATTACGCAATATGATTTCGCCGCCTCTTGCTAAATTTTTACCATAGTAAAGTGAAAGGTTTATATCCAGGTCTCCGTCACCATCAAAATCAATTGTTGAAATATTTCTTATAGGTTTTTGATTATAATCTTTAGGAAGATAAATTGTAACCGGCGGTTCTTGAATTTTACTTTCTGTGTTGATAAATATTTTTGCTGAAGCACCGGTTGAATCGATTGAGGATACTATCATATCAATTTTGTCATCGCTGTTAATATCAGTAAAAGTAAAAACGGAAGAGCTTATGTTTGGAAAAAAGTCATTAAATATTGACGATTCCGTAAATGGCGAATTAGGTTTGTTTAGATAAAAACTTGAATGTTCATCGGGATTTGAATTGAACACAAATAGATCGGGATTTCCTTCACCGGTAATATCGATAAATGCCGCTCCCAACGTGTTTGAGTAAGGAGAACCTTCTACTTTATATGCTCGGGCTAAATTGATGAATGGCGAAATTTCAATTGGTGTGCCGATATAAATTTTACCCGAACGGCTTGAAACAATCAATGTTGAATCGGTAAGAAACTTGTAACTTGTCATTTCAAAATCGGAAGGAATTTTAACTGTTAATTTATTTCCTTGTTGTGCGTTAACATCAATTCCAACAAATCCAAATTTTTCGAAAGAATATTTTTGCCAATCCTTGTTTTGGAATTTTCTCCCTTTAACAAAGACGTTATTTTCAAGTTGAAAAACATAACGAGAATTTATCAGTACTTCGGGAATCGAGTTATTCTCAAAATTGAATTGATAAAAATCAGCAGTTATCTCATCATCAATATCATATGAAATAAAATCTTGATGATTGAATTTGTAGATTTTATCTGCGGAAATACCTAACCAAATATTTTCCTCATTATCAACTGCATATGAGTTTACATGTTTGGTGAATGGGGCATCGATCTTCCTCCATTTACCTTTACTCAAAGTTAAGAATGAACTCCAAGCACCAATTGCATAAATTTTATTTTTTGCTTTAAAAATATTAGTAATTGGATTGGTGTGAACGTACTCGAATTTTTTCCATATAGAATTTTCAAAACTATAAAAGTGGGTCTGCCATTTTTGATCAACTGCCGCACAAAGTATTAATTCTTTATCCCACCAGAATATGTATGGATTTAGAGAAAGATCGGTGATAAATTTAATATCTGTCCATTTGCCGTCTTTATATTCAAATATTTCGCCATCACTATTATATACAATTATTTCCGCGGGAGTAATAGTACCTAATAATACAATTGAATTCTCCGTTGGAGATTGGATCTCATCCCAATGATAGTTAATCCTTTGAGCGAATGAAGAGAAGTAAATAATAATTATAAAAGACAAGTATATCTTTTTCATAAAGTGAATATAGGAAAACAAAATTCAAAAGGCATTAGAATTATGTGGTAATGTTGCTCTTAAAGACTACACTGATATCCTTTATAGAATCACATCTAAATAATATTCAATGTACTATTACTAAAAAACATACGAATACAGAATGATTATTAACATTTATTAGAACAAATCACCTGGAATAAAATTTGACATATATATCCTAGATCATCCAACAAATGAGGAGTACACATATGAAATATCTAAAAACATTATTCTTTATTCTCTCGCTGGTATTAATCTTTGTAGCTTGTGACAAAGAGGATAAAAGTGATCCGGTTACACCACCACCTCCCCCACCCCCACCTGCTACAACCGGAACAATAGCTGGAGTTATTTCTGTACCGCCGGGTTCCAGTGCTAGCCCAGCAAACACAAGAGTTGCAATTTATGCAAATTACGATGACTGGCTGAATGACAGAACTTTACGTACAGTAGCTGCAGATGCAAACGGAAATTATTCTATAGGTAATATACCACCCGGATCATATTATTTAGACGCATGGAAAGATCAAAATGGTGATGGCAGAATAAGTCTTGGGGATCTATATAATGTTTACGGAAGCGGTACCTGGCCGAACTACCAATTAAGTCCTATATCTGTAGTTGCAGGGCAAACTGTTACTGTTAATCTGCAGTTAGTTCAATTGTAAACAACATGACTTCTTAATGCAAAAAGAGAGAATAAAAATAGAGTATAAATATAAACTGTGTCCTGTTTGCTCTTTCTTCTGCAACATAAATGAGCAAGATAAATTTTGCTCTTTTTGCGGAAGTCAATTAATTGAAGCATGTCCCGAATGCGGGGAGGCTATTACAAATCCATATGCAAAATTTTGTAAGTATTGTGGTAAAAATTATCCCGGTAGAAATACAAAAGGCAATTTAGAATAATTGACATTGTATATCCACCCTTTGTTGCGATGGGATGTGCTAAACGAAGGCTGAGAGAAGGGGCTGATGCCCCTTCTTGTTTTTTCAATTTTTGGGAGTGCAAAATCTAACATAGGTATAAGAAAGTATTTAATTAAAACAAAAATAGGTCAGAATTATAATTGGGACTATTAATTGTTTTGGGAGGGTGCGATGTTAAACGGCAAATTATTCCCTCACTCTTTTTTTGTAATATTTGTACTGATCCTTTTTCTAACTGCTGATTTTTATTCTCAATCTTACAACTGGATAACTACTTACAAACCCGAAGATATGGTCTAAAAAGAAAATTTATGGAAAAATATGAAACCCGATATTCAACATATGCACCAAGTGTGGAAGATGGTGAAGATGGAAGATCGGTCTACTGCGCGATTACCCAGGATTAGCTTCGATGAAATAATTAGCTCAATTTTTTCTACCGGTCCGTTCTACTATTATATAATCGATTTTATTGATATGAGTATATCGCATCTTAGTCTTTCTTTCGAAGAGATTCATGGCTTAAGAGTAGAGCAAATAAAGACAATCAACGATATACTTAGTCTTACTCACCCGAACGATATGGATTTCGTATCTCATGCAGAAGAAAAGGCGTTAAGTTTTATAATCAATACAATCGGTGCTGATAAATTTACCAGCTATAAAGGTTCTTATAATTTTAGACTAAGAACGGCCGACGGAGACTACAAACTGTTCAATCATCAGGCATTATTGCTCTCTATGGATGAGAATTATAAATTTATCAAATCGTTAAATATCCACACCAATATTAGTCATCTCACAAAAACGAATAACTACAAATTTTCTTTGATAGGTTTAGCAGGTGAACCGTCATATCTTAATTTAGACGTGAAAGAGATTTCAATCGAAAATGTAGGAGATCTAAGTCCGCCAATAATTTTTACTAAACGGGAAATTGAAATCATAAAATTATTAGCTGATGGTTACAGCACTAAAACAATTGCGGAAGAACTTTTCATCTCTCCTGCAACAGCAGAAACACACCGGAAAAACATATTAAGAAAATCCGGCTGCAAAAATTCGGTTAAGCTTATTTCAAAAAGCTTGAGCGAAGGCTGGATCTAACTTCCTTGTAATACTATCAAAAAGTAAAACAGTCCATTTTAAAAATACCTGATAACGGGTATATTTTTTTTTGTTGTCTCGCCATATCTTCTTATTGAATTGTTAAGAGAAATCATTAACCTCAGAAGTTTTATGAAAAATACAAAACTTGAAAATATTGTTGATGAATTAGAGTTGATTAGTGACGACGGTGTTTCCTTCCTTCATAAAATGACCGGTGAATTAATACACTTTAATAGTTATGAATTAAAAAACAACTTAAGAAATCCAACCAAAACAAAAATTGATTCCGGTAAAAAAGATTTTGCTGAAACCGATTATTTGAAACTTCCAACCAAGAATGAAATTGATGAATATGGATTGATGCTTAACTTTCTTCGCAATAATCCAAATAAAAACATAAGTGAAGAAATAGCCGACCTAGAGAAAGATCATAACGTCAATTACTGGCAATTACGTAACGTGATTCTGCATCATAATATCGGTAACGAGTGGTATAAATATAAACGAGAAGCGTTCCAAAAAATCGCTATTAACTGGTGCAACAAAAACATTGATAGTATTCCGCCCAGCATTCTCCAAGAAATTCAGATCAACAACCATGTATAGAATACTCTTAGTCAGAAAATAAATTAAGTTCATTATTAATAAACACGTGAGGGTGTTATGAAAAAAATAGTTGTTTTACTAGTTGGGTTGTTATTGCTGGTTTTTATTGACATAGCTTTTACACAAACCAAGCTAAACAAGATTTTGAGTCATCCAGCAGGTTCTTCTTTACAGAAAGTCGAATTTGTCAATGCAAATGTGGGCTGGATAGTTGACGAAGACGGGGTAAGGAAAACAAATGACGGCGGAAAGTCATGGGAAATTCAAATTACTTTTGATCGAGACCGATATATTAAATTTGACGGTTATGCAGATTTTATTAATTCTCAAGTAGGGTACTTCATACTTAATTCAAACAGTTCAAATGGTTATCCTCCTTATGATGTTTTTCTTTTTAAAACAATTGACGGAGGTAATACCTGGACCCGGAGTAAAATTGAAGGAACTGATTTTGTTAGTAATTATAGTGTGAGACAACTTACATTTATTAATGCGAATTACGGTTTGGCTATTAATTATGTTTGGCAGGGACCTACTTTTCACCAACTAATTCGAACAACAAATGGCGGTTCAACATGGGAATTAGTGAAGGATGATTTCCCATCTATTAACCGTTTATATTTTAGCGACCAGTTAAATGGCTGGGCAATTTCTTCGAATTCTACAACTCTTTATAAAACTAATGATGGTGGATTTTCATGGACTGAGGTCCAAATACAGGGAGCAACTTATTACGTTGATATTTCAATAATTGGATCACAAGTGTGGGTTAAAGCCCGAGGTAATGGAGAAGCCATATTCCATTCCGGTGATAGTGGTGTAACATGGAGTAATATAGGTTCCCAAGTTCCAAGTGGAAGTCCTTTAATTATGCTTGATGATATGAGTGGAATAATACATGGGAACGTAACTACAGACGGAGGATATACATGGACTCTGAGAGATAACATCACCTATCTCGGAAGTTCTGATAAAAATAACATCTGGTTCTCGAGACCTGTGACCAGTACTTACTCCGGTTTAGGAAAAACAACTGATTTATTTGAGAACTCTGAAATTGTTTTCCCATTAACTTCCGGGACTAGCTGCTATAATAGCGTTAAAATGTTGAATGACAATATTGTTATTCTTGCTAAGTACAATGGTGAAATAATTAGATCAGTTGATGGAGGAAAAACCTGGACCGCGATTTGGGATATATTTAATTGGAGGGAACCCGGATATATATTTGGCATAAGTGACATTTCTTTTGCGGATGATGCTGTTGGGGTTGCGGTTGGATCTCATTGGCAGCTTACACATGCGCATACTCTTGGATTCATTGCTCAAACATCAAATTCCGGAGCAAACTGGGAGATGGTATTAAACTACACTGAAGAAACCTACACTAGCGCAATTTCATCTGTTGCTTATACAAATGGTCAATTCTTGGCAAATACTTACGGAAGCATGCTCTATTCGTCTGATGAGGGTAGAAATTGGACTCGAATTGAAAGTCAATTCGGCTTGATATCTAATATGCAATTTATAGGTAATACCGGCTTTGGATTTTGGTATGCACTAAAAAGAACAAATGATTTTGGTGCAAATTGGACAGATGTTCTTGACAATGCAAGTAGTCCTTTAAGTTATGTATCAAATAATTTGGTTTATGTTTCTCAAGGCGGGAATATGAATAAAAGTACTGATGGCGGAAATAATTGGGAAATTATTGAATGGCCAAACATAAATAGTAGATATGCATTATTTCACGATAGCATGATTGGAGTTGCCCCGGGAGGAGGGAGCGCTCCATATTGGTCCCAAACATTTATGACGAAAGATGGAGGACAATCCTGGGAGTTAATTTATTCTTTAGAGTACGGTGCTGACGCATCTATAATACCGTCATCTCTTGATTTTAGATCAGCAGATAATGGATTTGTTATTGATAATCATCAAAGTTTATTTACAACTAAAAGTTATGGTATAATTGATACAACAAGTTCTGGCGGCGGCGAACCTGAGCAAAGAGTAGTAATTGATGAAAAATTTGACGGTGCACAATTCCCGCCAAATGGTTGGACTGTAAATCAAACTCATCCAACAAATACTTGGATGGCTGGGAATATAACAGATTATAATTTTAATTCTATTGATCCAACAAATGTCTATTCAGCCTTCTGTCCATGGATTGCTGCGGATCAAGATGAGTGGTTAATTAGCCCACCATTTGCACTTGCAAGCGGTACAGCAACTATTGAATTTTATTCATTATATAGCATCGATTGGCTTACTGCTGCAACTTTGAAATTATTAATCTCAGTTGATGGTGGAGCCAACTGGACTCAAATTTGGGAAGCTGTAAATGACGGGCAGCCTAGAAGTTGGAGATACCAGAATGTTGACATAACACAATATGCAAATAACCCAAACATGAAATTGGCATGGCAATATGTAGGGAACGATGGAGATGTTGTTGCAATAGATAATGTAAAACTAACCGGATTTGTAAATGTAACTGATGTAGAAGAAGAAAATGAAAAAATACCAAGTACTTATGAACTTTCACAAAACTATCCGAATCCCTTTAACCCAACAACAAAGATAAATTACTCTATTCCAATCAGTTCGAAAGTAAGTTTAATTGTTTATGATATACTTGGAAGAGAAGTAAAATCGTTAGTGAATGAATTTCAGAATGCAGGAAGATATTCAACTAATTTTGATGCCAATGGTTTATCGAGCGGAGTCTATTTTTATAGACTTACATCAGGTCAGTTCTCAGAAACTCGAAAATTGATACTCTTAAGATAACTTCGGTAAGCAAAATAAAAGGGGCTGCGCGCCCCTTTTTTATTAGACTTCGGCAGATTTTTTCATAAACATTTTATTAAGTTCTTTTCTCTCTCTACCTTTGAATGCGTTTTTGTGATAAGCATATCCGGCGATTAACGGCATTGCAATAGTTGCCTCACTATAAACCATTTGTTCGTAAGATTGAGATACTTTACCCCAAGATGAAGCTTCTTTCAATGTTGAACTTGATAACGCACCATCTCTGACATCTGCTACAGTAATTTGAATTGCGTATTTATGCATCGGTGAATCTTCGCTTAAAATATCGGCTGCAACAACAATATCTTGAGTAAAGTTTTTCGGAACACCGCCGCCAATCATGAAAATACCGGTTTCTTTACTTGCTAATTTTATTTTAGTGATTTCAAGAAAATCTTTTCCTGAATCAAATGAAACATGTTTTTCGGGATTTTTGTGCTGATGCATTACAATTCCAAACCCTGCCGAACAGTCTGAAAATGCCGGAACAAATATCGGTACATTGTGCTTGTAAGCTGAATATACTACACTATCATCAACTTTTGGTCCGCCTTTATTTTCTAAATATTTACCGAATTCCCATAGAAGTTCACGTGATGAATATGGACGTGGTTCCAAGCTATCGAATATTGCCGCGGTTGTATCATCGCAAACTCGTAGTTCATCTTCATCAATATATGTATCGTAAATTCTGTCTATGTGAAGATCGCGTAATTCATTATCATCTGAGAAAGGTGTTCCGATATAATGTTTGAATCCAAGCGCTTCGAAGAAATCTTGATCAACCATAATTGCTCCGGTCGAAACAATTGCATCAACCATATTGTTTTCGATCATATCAAAGACAACTTTTTTTAAACCGGCGCTGAATAAACTTCCTGCCAAAGTTAAAATCACGGTGTTATCTTTATCTTCAAGCATCATTTCATAAATTTTTGCTGCACGATTTAAATCTCTTGCACTAAAAGCCATATGTTCCATAGAATCAACAAACTTTACAACATTGTGTTCTTTGATATCGATGTGTTTAATTACATCCTTTAAATAATCTTTTTTTGTTGCCATTTATTTCTCCTTTATTGTAATCATTATCGTAAATCAATATTAGAATATTTTTGCCATCTTTCAAGAAAAAATGAAGAATGAAAAAAATATTCTGTTAAAAGTATTAATTAATTTTTTCTCTTTTAACATCCGGCACAAAATTTTCCGGTCTGCCTTTCTTGGAAAAACCTAAGACTTCTCTCGAACGATCCAATGCATCGTCAATATTTCCGAAAATATTATCTTCGCCGATCTCATCAATTAGATTGTACTGAGTTAAGGCAAATAATGGTTGGGCATGAACACCGGATAAAATTAAATGAATTCCGTCTTTCTTATTATCGCGATAAATTTGGCTCAATAAATTCAGTCCGGTTGCATCAATTGCCGGGACATTTCTCATCCTTAATATCATAACTTTCGGCGGATTTTCAACTCGCTGAATAATTTCCTTAAATTTAGAAGCGGCACCGAAAAAGAAGGGTCCGTTTATTTCGTAAACTTCTACACCCTCGGGAATTTCCTTTGTTTGAATTGAATTGGAATCTTCAAAATCATCAACATCCTTTAACTCTCTTTTTACTACATCAATATTTGATACTCCCGACATGCGCTTCATAAATAAAATTACTGCGAGTATCATTCCAATTTCGATTGCAATTGTTAAATCGAAAATTACAGTTAAGAAAAATGTTGTTAACAAAACTATAACATCGCTTCTTGGGCTTTTTAATAATTTTCTAAAAATATGATGTTCACTCATATTGTAAGCAACAATAATTAGAATTGCGGCAAGAGTTGCCATTGGAATCAACATCGCAAGATGTCCGAGAAATATCATAATTAATAACAATACAATTGCATGGACAATTCCGGCGATTGGAGTGCGTCCGCCGTTTTTAATGTTCGTTGCGGTTCTTGCAATTGCCCCGGTAACTGGAATTCCGCCAAACAAAGGTGAGACTATATTTGCGACTCCGTTAGCAACAAGTTCCATATTAGATTTGTGTTTACCACCAATCATTCCATCGGCAACAACCGCAGATAATAAAGCTTCAATTGCTGCAAGAATAGCAATGGTTGTTGCAGGAAGTATTAAAGCTCTGATTGTTGCTAAATCGATTTCCGGAATTGAAGGCGAAGGAATAGATGATGGGATTGAACCAAATCTTGATTCGATTGTTGCTACATCTAAATTGAAAATCTGAACAATTACTGTAGTTACAAGAATTGCAACTATTGATCCTGGAATTTTTTTTGAAATCTTTGACCAAAATATTATGATGAATAAAGCAAGTAAACCAATCATAAAGGTTTCATAATTCATCAATGAAAAGTTTTTAAAATACTCTGACCATTTTTCTATAAAATCAGCCGGAACATTTTCGATATTTAATCCGAAGAAATCATTAACTTGACTCGAAAAGATAACTACAGCAATACCGCTAGTAAAACCAACTATAACAGGGTAAGGAATAAACTTAATCATCGAACCAAATTGAGCAAGACCCATAATAACAAGTATAACACCTGCCATAATTGTTGCAATCATTAACCCGTTTACACCATATTGCTGAACAATTCCATAAACAATTATAATAAATGCACCGGTTGGTCCGCCGATTTGCACACGACTTCCGCCTAGAAAGGAAACAATAAACCCACCGATTACTGCAGTTATCAAACCTTTTTCCGGCGAAACACCGGATGCTATTCCAAAAGCAATTGCTAATGGAAGTGCAACTATTCCAACTAAAATACCGGCAGTTATGTCTTTAAGAATTTGATCTTTTGTAAGTGAAGAAAATAAAACAAATAACTTTGGCTTGAACATATAAACTTCTTGTGAAGATATGTTAGTAATAGAACTGGCTAATAATTAATAGAACTCTTAATTAAATAAAATTGGGTACAAATCTATGAAATTGGAACTATATAAGAAAGACATTATTTTGTTATTCTTGTATAAAGAAAATTTTGAGAGAAAATTATGGTTAATTTATTCTCAGTCGGCACAAGATTAGAAGAATTAAAACTTCTTGAAAACTATACTTCAGTGACGGTTAAAAAATTATTGGACAGTAATAATAGAATTAGTTTCCAAGGTTATTTTAACTCGGTTGAAACACTAAAAAATTATTTTCTTAATGTTGCGGAAAAAGAAACTCCTGCAATAATATTGAATTCATCAGGTGGAACCGAAGATCTTATAAACATAATTGTATCAGAATGTAAATTGCCTGTGTTAATTTTAGCTGACAACAAACGAAATTCATTTGCTTCATCTCTAGAATCATATGCTTATTTAAAAGATAATTATCCAGTTAAAATTGGATATTGTGAAACAATAGATGAAAAAATTATTACTGCTGAAATTTTCTGCGATGTAATTAACACTATTAATAAAATTAATAAATCGCGTTTTGGATTAATCGGGAAACCCTCGGACTGGCTGCTTACTTCAAAAGGAATTAATGGATTCGGTGAATTCGATACAAGTCTTGTAAATATTGATATTAAGAAACTTATTGACGAAGTAGAAGTAGTTTCGGAGGAAAACACATCGGGCATTATTAATAATTGGAAATCAACTTATAAAAATATTCTTGTTGACGACAAATCTTTAATTGAATCTGCTAAAGCTTATCTTGCATTAAAAAATATAATTAAAGAATTTCAATTAGATTTTTTATCGGTGCGGTGTTTTGATCTGTTAGCTTATAACTTTACGGCTTGTATGGGAATTAGTCTTTGCAACGATGATGGAATAACATCCGGATGCGAAGGCGATATTCCGGCAACATTTACAATGATAATAGCACAGCAATTAAGCGGCAACCCGGTTTGGATGGCTAATCCGTCTTCAATAAACAAAGAAAGAAACGAAGTTGTTTTTGCTCATTGTACTGTACCTTCATCATTTCTCGATAATCCAAGTGAATCTGAACTAACTACTCATATGGAATCGGGGAAAAGTACGGCATTAAGAGGTCCGTTAAAAAAATCGCAAGTAACTATTTTAAGAATAGGGAGTAAGTTTGATAAAATTGTAGCAGTAAGCGGACAAATTAAAGATAGTAATATGAAAGAGGAACACCTTTGCAGAACACAAGCCGTAATTAAAATAGATGGTGATGTGGAAAAATGGATTGAACAATCATTAGGGAATCATCAGGTGATTTGTTACGGTGATTTACTTCCGGCACTTAAATATTTTTGCGACTTCATCGGGGTTGAGTTGATAAAAATATAACTATACAACAAGACCCATGCGCAGTATATCATATTGTTTACCGTCGATAGTACATTCATTCCTTAATACACCTTCAACTTTAAAACCTAATTCTTGGTTTAGTCTTATGTTACGAACATTGGTTTGAAGTGTATTCAAATATATTTTTTTCAATCCTAAATTCGATATACCGTATTGTATCCAAAGTTTTGTAGCCTCTTTACCAAATCCTTTACCGCGGTATGCAGGTTCGCCGATTAATTTTCTAAGCTCACCTTTTTTTTGTGACTTGTCATAATCAAGGAATGCCATAATTCCGATAGGGGTATTATCTTTTAAAGTGATAATGCCGAGAATATGATTTTCGTCTTCTATTAATCTGTCTACATTATATGTTCTAATCGTTGCTCTCGTTAATATAAAATATCTACCGATGGCATCTTCCATCCAGCGTTTAAGATTGTCGGCATCCGAGTTCTTCTCAAATTCTCGTACTATTATATTTTCACCTTGTAAAGGTAAGTTGACTTTAACACCTGAACTATATTTAACGAAATTCCCGTTATTCCCGTTTTGTGCGCCGGTATCAATTTTAATGGCACTATCGAGAAGTAAATTTGCAAGTTTAAGATAATCACCTTTCTGAAAACCTATTTCTTTAGCTTCTTTAATTATACTTTTTGCAATAACTTCGATTGAGAGTTCGTTTACTAATTTTTCTTTTAAAATCTTTTCTTCCATTAAAAAAACCATTTTGTTGATTATTTGAAATACAAGTTACGCAATATTCTTCGTTAAGAATAACTAAAAGTTTTGGGTCAATTTGCCATGTGCATTATGAAAAACATTTCGATTATTAAGACATGTTTTCAGAACGTGTCGAAATTTGGAGGAAATATCGACATGTGCTTTCGAGTAATTATCGATTTGTATATCATGGAAGATACACAATCTGATTTGTGTATCTTTAAACCCACACAAACGCTTTTGTGTGACTTCTTTGACACACAAGAAATTTTGCGAGCATTTATGTTTTACATAAAATGGACATAAAAACTAAAACACCATCTTCGCCAACTTCAAAATTCCCTGCTTCCAAGGAACTCTATGTGAAACACCGGATTGATTTTGGAATGATTCCAAATTGTCGAGATACCATTTGTAATTTCTTATCAAAGCATCTTTATTTGAAAACTTTGGGGTAAATCCTAAAATGTTTTCAGCTTTTTCAATAGATACAAACGAATCTTTTGAAGCGGTTTCATAAACCCATTTGTAGAGAGGAGAAAGTTTTAAAGCTTCTAAGAATCTAAGTGTCCAAATGATAGGTTTTTCCGGAAGACCTATAATCTTTTTACCGTGACCGGCACAATCTAAAACTGCCTGATAATCTTCGCGCATCGTTGTAAAATCCTTTGCCCCGATATTATACGTGTCGTTAACTTTTTCTTCGGACAAAGTCATAGTTAAATAAGTTGCTTCACATAAATCTTCAACGTCAAGTAATTGGTAACGATTATTTCCGCTGCCTATCATCGGAAAGTTGTGACCTGTGTAAGCCCAATCATAAAGTAAAGCAAACACACCCAATCTTTCCGGACCGATAAATGACTTCGGGCGAAGTATGGGTATGCACATTCCTTCCTTTCTATATTCTTCACAAATTTCTTCTGCTTTTACTTTGGCTTTACCGTAAGGACCGACTCCGTCAAGTTTATCTGTTTCATATAGCGGATGATGATCGGGTATACCATACACGGCAGTAGATGAAATATGAATAAATCTTTTTACATTTTTTTGTTTTGAAATTTCGAGCAGCAGTTTTGTTCCGTCAATTCCCGTTGTCATAATTTCTTTTTCTTCGTAAAGCGGAAGCGCCATTGCTGAATGAATAACAATATCACATCCTTCAATTGCATCTAAAACAGCTTTCTCATTTCTAATATCGCCGGTTACAACTTTAATTTTGTCTTTTACATCGGGGTAATCAAACTTCGCTACATCAAGCGAAACAACATCATATTCTTTCTTTAATAAAAAACGAATTAGATTAATCCCGAGAAATCCCGCACCGCCCGTAACCAGTATTTTCATTTTATATCCTTCTTTAATGTTGTTAAGAGCACAAAGTGTGTAATTGATTTTCCTATTAAGTATTCTTTTTTTATATTAAAATCTACAAACTAAAGGAGGAAAAATGAAATTTGTTAAGATTATGCTCGCTCTATTATTATTCTCAATTGCCCTTGCAGGACAAGGATTTGAAGGTTTCGTTAAGTATAAAATGGAAAGCGAAGGCGAAACAATGTTTATGAAATATTTTAAGAAAGGTGAAAGTGTAAGAATGGAACCTGAGATGGAAGGTGCAATGGGAGGTGCCGTTCTTTTTAAGGATGGGAAAACTTACATGTTGATGCCCCAGCAAAATATGTATATGGAATTCAATATGGATGACTATGAAGATATGGAAGAAGAAGGCGAAGATTTCAAAGAACCTGTTAAAACAGGTGAAACAAAAGACATTCTTGGTTATTCATCTGAGAAATGGATTTTTGAAGATGAAGAACACACAACTGAAGTTTGGGCTGCAAAAGGTTTAGGTGAATTCATTTTTATGTCAACACCAATGGGCGAACAAGATATGCCGAAATGGTATAAAGATCTTTCGTCCGGGGGTTTTTTCCCGATGTTAATTATTGCTCGTGATAAAACCGGGAAAGTTGATGGAAGAATGGAAGTTGTTGAAATTAAAGAACAATCGATCTCATCAAGTATGTTTGATATTCCTGCAAACTTTCAAAAATTTAGTATGCCGGGTGGGTTTTAATTGAAAAAATTTATTGCGGCAGTATTATTTTTATTTTTGATTTCATGTACCGAGCAAATTGATTTTCAAATTGATGATAGAAATCAATTTAAGGTAATCTCTGAAATTGAGTTTAAAGAAATAAAAATAGAAGGGGAGATTGCCCATAGAGAATCAGAAATATCCGGTCTTGCCTGGTATAATGATTATTTAATTTTACTGCCGCAGTTTCCTTTTAAATTTGGTGACGGATTAAGCGGATCGCTTTTTTATATTCCCAAATCAAAAATTATTTATCATATTCAATCAAAATCTCAAACTCCCATAAAACCTGTAAAGCTCAAACTATACGCTGACGGATTAGAACAATTTAATCGCCGTGGTTCCGGATATGAAGGAATTATTTTTAATGATAATGATGTATATATAGTTTTTGAATCGTACAAAAATTCTAATGCATTTGTTGTAAAAGGGGAGATTGATTTTACAAATAATTCAGTTACACTTGAAGCAGCTACTCTGCAGGAAATTGAAATTCCGGCAAAACTTCCTAATTTAACCGCCGAAACAATAACAATGTTTGAAGATAAAATTCTTGTCATATATGAAGTAAATGGAATTAATTTGATTGAAAATCCCAAAGCAAAACTTTTTTCATCAGAACTTTCAAGTCGTACGGAAATTTCATTGCCTAATATTGAATACCGCATTACCGATGCAACCGAAATTGAAAAGGACAGTACGTTTTGGGTAATTAATTATTTATGGCCAGGCGAAATTAATTATATTAAACCGCATAATGATGTACTTTTTGATAAATACGGAATTGGAGAATCTCATAAAAATTCCCCATCAGTAGAAAGATTGGTGAAATTGAAAATTAGTAATAACGAAATACAATTTGCCGATCAAGCACCGATTTATATTCGATTGAATTCTAACCGTGGAAGTAGAAATTGGGAAGGATTAGTAAAATTAGATGAAATCGGCTTTTTGGTGGCAACAGATATGTTCCCCCGTACAATTTTGGGTTTTATTCCTTATTCGGAATAAACTCAATTTTGAATTTCTACTTTAATTGAAATCTTGACTTTCCTAAAGAATCCAAATATATTTACAAGCTCTATAAAAATCTCTTTAACGGAGGATTTGTTTTGAAACAGGAAAAAATTACAAGGTTTGTTAAAACCGAAGAAGCTGATAGAAAATGGTATGTAGTTGATGCTACGGATCAGGTTTTAGGCAGATTAGCAACTAAAGTTGCAAGTGTTATTAGAGGAAAACACAAACCTTCTTTCACTCCTAATATGGATACCGGTGATTTTGTTGTTATAGTTAATGCTGATAAAGTGAAAATGACCGGAAAACGTGAATTATTGAAAACTTATTTTAGACATTCCGGTTATCCTGGTGGTGTTAAATTATTGACTTATCAGCAAATGAAAGAGAAACATCCCGAACGTATTGTCGAATTTGCAGTTAAAGGGATGCTTCCTAAAAATAAACTTGGAAGAAAATTAGGATTAAAATTAAAAGTTTATGTTGGTGCTGATCATCCTCATTCAGCACAAAAACCTGAATTATTAAGTTTATAAAAGGTAGATTTAATGACAGATAAAATATTTGTTGGACGAAGAAAAAATGCAACCGCCCGTGTATTTTTAAGAAGCGGCAACGGAAAAGTTACAATCAACAAAAGAGAATTTGAGAATTACTTCCCGCTAAAAGATAATCGCGATGACGTAATCCTTCCCTTCAAGGTAACCGAAACTGCCGGTAAGTATGATGTTTACGTTAACGTAAACGGCGGCGGCGTTTCAGGTCAATCGGAAGCTATTAGACTCGGAATAGCAAGAGCACTTGAAAGTATTAACCCTGATTTTAGACCGGCTCTGAAAGCTGAGGGATTATTAAGAAGAGATCCTCGAATGGTTGAACGTAAGAAATACGGTCGTCCGAAAGCTCGTAAAAGATTCCAGTTTTCTAAGAGATAATTTTTATTTATTAATTAACAATATTCATATTCTCGGATCTGCCCCCTGTGTCTCGACCTGAAAACGGGATTAAAGGCGGAGTTGAAGGGAATAGAAGAAAAACAGGAGTAATCATGCCAAAGTTAGAATTAACTAAGCTTATCGAAGCCGGTGCACATTTCGGGCACCTTACACGTCGTTGGAACCCTAAAATGAAACCCTACATTTTCATGGAGAAAAAAGGGATTCATATTATTGATCTTAAGAAAACTCAGCAAAAAGTTGAAGATGCTGCCAAAGCCGCTTATGAAGTCGCTGCCAAAGGTTATAACTTTCTATTTGTAGGAACAAAGAAGCAAGCTAAAGGCGTAATTGCTGAACAAGCTAAAAGATCCGGTAGTCATTGGGTCAGTGAAAGATGGCTTGGCGGAATGCTTACTAACTATAGTACTATTAGAAAGAGTATTAAGAGACTTCAAAATATTGAAAAGATGGAATCTGACGGAACATTTGAAAAGATTACCAAGAAAGAAGCACTTCATCTTTCGAGGGAACGTGATAAATTAAGAAAAGTACTCGATGGTGTTGAGAATATGGGAAGAGTTCCCGGTGCGATTTTTATTGTAGATATTAAAAAAGAATCTATTGCCATAAACGAAGCGTTGAGATTAAATATTCCGATTTTTGCAATTGTTGATACTAATTGTGACCCTGATCCGATTGATTATATTATACCTGCTAACGACGACGCAGTTAGTACAGTTGAATTAATTACTAAAGAAATAGCAGATGCAATAATTGAAGGTAGCCAGAAAGCTAAAGAATTGAAAGCTGAAGAAAATGCAGAAAGAGAAAGACAGAAAAAAGTATCGGAAGATAGTGAAGAAAAGAAAAAACCAAGAAAAGGAAAAATCAGGAAAGTAAATCTTGAAACTAAAGAAGAAAAGAAAATAGATAAAAAAGATTCAGCTAAAGTAGATGTAAATGTTAAAGTCGTTGTTAAGGATCAACCTAAAACTGAAACTGAAACTGAATCCAAAACTGAAACTGAACCCAAAACTGAAACTGAACCCAAAACCGAAACTGAACCTGGAAAAAATAGTGGTTCTACCGAGGAAACTGAAACTGAGAAAAAATAAAGGATAAATCGAAATGTCAATATCTGCTTCACAAGTTAAAGAGTTAAGAGAAAAAACCGGCGCCGGTATGATGGACTGTAAAAAAGCCCTCACCGAAGCAAACGGTGATTTCCAGAAAGCTATTGAAATCTTGCGCAAGAAAGGCGCATCAGTTGCTGCAAAAAGAGCAGAGAGATCGGCTAATGAAGGTGTTGTTATTACTAAAGTTTCCGATGATTATTCAAAAGGAATAATTCTCGAAGTTAATTGTGAAACGGATTTTGTTGCTAATAGTAATGACTTCATTCAGTTTGCTGATTTTGTTTTAAATGCAATCGAAGTTTATAACCCTAAAAATCTTGATGAGTTGTTTTCATTAACTCATGAAGGGAAAAGCTTAAAAGATACATTAACCGATATCATAGGAAAGATTGGAGAGAAAATCGAAGTATCCCGTTTTGCAGTTGAATCATCTGAAAACGGAGTGCTCGTAGGTTATATACACCACGGTTCAAAATTAGGTGTTCTTGTAAAAGCAGATAATGTGAAAGAAGTAGGCAAGGAAGATTTAGCCCTTATTTTAAAAGATGTTGCAATGCAGATTGCTGCCATGAAGCCTGACTATATAGCGCCCGAGAATGTCCCGGCGGAAGTCATTGAAAAAGAAAAAGAAATCTACCGCGAAGTTGCTAAAAAAGAAGGCAAACCTGAAAACATTCTTGAAAAAATAGCTGAAGGCAAGTTGAAAAAGTACTATGAAGAAAATACTCTTGTTGAACAAGCTTATATTAAAGATAATACAAAAACTATCGGTGACTTAATAAAAGAATATAACAAAAAGTATTCATCCGATGCGAAAATAACTCTTTTCCATCGCTTTCACCTCAGCGATGAGAATAAATAATTCATTTCAAGAAGGTCTTATTTTTTAATAAGACCTTTTTTTTTATATTTCTAAAGCCTATGAAAAATAAAATAAAATACAAAAGAATATTATTAAAACTTAGCGGTGAATCATTAATGGGAAAGAAAGGACATGGGATTGATCCCGAAGTTCTTGATTTCTTTTCACGCGAAATAAAGAAAATAAAAGACCTCGGCGTTGAAGTCGGTATTGTTATTGGAGGCGGCAATATTTATAGGGGCTTAAATGCCAGTGATCAAGGAATTGATAGAGTTACAGGCGATCAAATGGGTATGCTTGCTACCTTAATAAATTCTCTCGCGCTGCAAAATGCTCTCGAAAATCACGGGATGTACACAAGGCTCATGAGTGCAATTAAAATGGAGGAAATAGCCGAGCCTTATATAAGGCGCCGCGCAATACGACATCTCGAAAAAGGTAGAATAGTAATATTTGGTGCAGGTACCGGTCATCCTTATTTTAGTACCGATACAGCCGCATCGTTGCGTGCAGTAGAAATTGAAGCTGATGCAATTCTTAAAGGAACTCGTGTTGACGGCGTTTATAATGCTGATCCGGAAAAAGACCCCGAAGCTATTCAATTTGAATCAATTTCATACATAGATGTTCTTAAGAAAAATCTGAGAGTAATGGACCTAACTGCAATCAGTTTGTGCCAGGAAAACAGCTTGCCTATTATAGTTTTCAATATGGATAAAGATGACAATTTACTCAAACTGGTTCTCGGTGAAAATGTCGGAACTAAAGTTAGTAATATTGAGTATTCAAATGAGAAAACAATAAATTAACTTGAGGCAATTATGAACCCCATAGTGAAAGATGCCAAACATAGAATGGATATTTCCATTGAAAATTTCAGACAAGAAATTACCAAGATCAGAACAGGAAAGGCTACGACCGCATTATTAGACGGTGTTAAAGTTGATTATTATGGTACAATGACTCCGCTAAAACAAGTCGGAAATGTTTCGGTGCTTGACCCCCATACTTTATCAATAACACCATGGGATAAAGGGATGGTGCAAAATATTGAGAAGGCAATATTAACAGCAGATTTGGGTTTAAATCCCGCTAATGATGGAACAAACATCCGGATTCCAATCCCTCCTTTGAATGAAGAAAGAAGAAAAGAACTAGTTAAACTTGTTAAAAAATTTGGTGAAGACTGCAAGGTTGCTATAAGAAATGTAAGGCGAGATGCAAATGATCAGCTGAAAAAAGAAGAAAAAGAAAAAAGCATATCTGAAGATGAAAAAAAACGTTTAGAAGATGAAGTTCAAAAAACAACAGATGAGCATACTAAAAAAGTCGATGAACTAATTGAACATAAAGAAAAAGAAATTATGGCTATATAGTGTATTTGATTTTCTTACAAGCCGTCCAAATGGACGGCTTTTTTGTTTAACGAAACTTTTCTAACTTTGAAAGACAAAGTTATCCTAATTATCTCATTTTAATATCTAAGAGGTACAAATATGAGTATCAAAAAAGAGGAAGCTCTAAAGTATCATAGTGAAGGGCGTAAAGGAAAAATTGAGGTAATAGCAACTAAACCTTGCTTTACTTCTAGGGATTTGTCACTAGCATACTCACCAGGGGTTGCAGAGCCTTGTAGAGAGATTGAGAAGAATGACGATGATGTTTATTTGTACACTGCAAAAGGGAATCTTGTTGCAGTAGTATCAGATGGTACCGCGGTTTTAGGTTTGGGTGATATCGGTCCTCATGCCGGCAAACCTGTTATGGAAGGTAAAGGAGTGTTGTTTAAAAGATTTGCTGATATCGATGTTTTTGATATTGAACTGAAGACTAAAGATCCTAAAGAAATTATTAAGACTGTTCAATATTTAGAACCTACTTTCGGTGGAATTAATCTCGAAGATATCAAAGCTCCGGAATGTTTTGAAATCGAAGAAGAATTGAAAAAAACAATGAACATACCTGTATTCCACGATGATCAACATGGGACTGCGATAATATCTTGTGCTGCGCTGTTAAATGCTGCTGAACTTGCCGGTAAAAAATTAGAAGATATGAGAGTTGTCGTTTCAGGTGCTGGGGCTTCTGCAGTCGCTTGTTGCAATATCTATATTCGTGCCGGTATCAAGTTAGAAAACATAGCTATGTTTGATTCTAAAGGGCATATTCACAAAGGCAGAAAAGATCTTAACAAATACAAAGAAAAGTTTGCAACTGAAAAAACTTTTGCTTCTTTGAAAGAAGGTATGAGCGGAGCAGATGTATTTATTGGACTTTCAAAAGGTGGAGTTGTTAGCAAGGATATGATAAAAGTTATGGCTGAAAAACCGATTGTGTTTGCTATGGCAAATCCCGATCCCGAAATTAGTTACAACGATGCCGTTGAAGCTCGTAAGGATGTTATAATGGCTACAGGGCGAAGCGATTATCCTAATCAAGTTAACAACGTTCTTGGCTTCCCATTTATTTTTAGAGGTGCATTAGATGTACGCGCCAATGCAATTAATGAAGAAATGAAAATGGCGGCAGTAATTGCACTTGCCAATCTTGCTAAAGAAAATGTTCCTGAAGTTGTAATAAATGCATACGGTGGACAGGAATTTTCATTTGGTCCCGAATATATAATTCCGAAACCTTTCGACCCGAGAGTTTTATGGACTGTAGCTCCAGCCGTTGCAAAAGCTGCTATGGATTCCGGTGTGGCTAGAATAAATATTGAAGATTGGAACAAGTATAAGGAAGAATTAAAAGAAAGATTAGGATTCTCAAAAGAAATTATCAGGTTGATGGTTCATAAAGCACAAAAAAATCCTAAGAAAGTTGTTTTCCCGGAAGGAGAAGAAGAAAAAATTATTCGTGCGGCAAACTCTATTCTTGAAGAAAAAATTGGAAAACCTGTTCTAATTGGTCGTGAAGATGTAATAAAATCAAGAATTCAAGAGCTGGAATTTGACATAAATAATTTTGAGATACGCGATCCGAGAACATGCGAGAAGTGTGAAGATTATGCAATGGAATTTTATAAAAGACGGCAAAGAAAAGGAACAACTCTCTTAAGTGCTAAACAATCAATTAAGCAACCAAATTACTATGCCGCTATGATGGTTCAGGTCGGTGATACAGACGCTATGGTTGGCGGGTTAACTTCTCATTACCCTGATACTATTCGTCCGGCACTTCAATGTGTAGGAAATAAAAAAGGTCTTGGTGTTGCTGCCGGTTTATATATTGTAATGATTAAGTCAAAAGTTTATTTCTTTGCGGATACAACTGTAAATATAGACCCAACTCCCGAACAACTTGCAGAAATTGCAATTATGTCTTCGGATACAGTTAGAGAATTTGAGATTGAACCGAAAGTGGCTATGCTATCCTTCAGTAATTTTGGTAGTGCAAAACATCCATTGTCTGATAAAGTTAAACATGCTGTTTCGATTGTGAAACAAAGACGCCCGGATATTATTGTAGATGGTGAAATGCAGGCTGATACAGCAGTTGTTCCATCAATAATTGACGAAGTTTTTCCGTTTTCATCATTGAAAGGCGGCGCTAATGTTTTGATATTTCCTGATCTTGCATCGGGAAATATTGCTTATAAATTATTGGCTCGTTTAACTGATGCTACAGTAATTGGTCCTATTCTTATGGGATTAAATAAACCGATTCATGTATTACAACGCGGTGCTACTGTTGATGATATTATCAATATGGCTGCTATTGCTGTTGTAGAAGCTAAAGACAGCAATAAGTAATTATTCTATTTGTTGGGGCAGTTTCAACTGCCCCTAACTTTTAATAAACCTCTATTCAAGATTCATTTTTCTTTAGTATATTTCTAAAATTAATTAGAAACCATAAAAGCAGATTACCATGCTGCGTAATCTTGTCTATTTCAGTATTAGCATAATACTATTCTTTTGCGGAATGGTTGCCTATGGTATTGTCCTTAATCTGAGGGAAGATACTCTAGAAGAATCAATGAGACAGAAAGGCTTGACTTCTTTGTCCAATGTTCAATTGGTTATTTCAAGAAATAATTATGAATTGAATCTTTACTCAGATTCTATTTTGGTAAAAACTTATAAAGCAATATTCGGACAAGGAACCGGTAGAATAAAAACATCGAGATTTGATAATGTAACACCGAGAGGAAATTATCAAATATGCAGCATTGATACGAATAATTATTACTATAAAAAGATGTTCATAAATTATCCCAATAAAAAAGATGCTGCCGAAGCACTTAGAAATAATATAATTACTAAAGCTGAATATGATATCATTGTTTCATCTAAAACCAAATGCCCATCGAATCAAACTCGACTTGGAGCAGATATTGGAATTCACGGAATCGGTGAATATAATTTCATCTTTAAAAATCTTCCATTTGCTTTTAATTGGACAAATGGTTCTATAGCGGTTAGTAATGAAAATATTGATGAGATTATTTCGGTTGTAAAAGTTAATACTAAAGTTGAAATCAGAGATTAAAAACTTGAAAAAAATAATCTTCATAATATTATTCTCAGCAACAATTATTGCGCAATCGGATGAAAAATTCGAACTAAAAAGTATTTTGTTTGAAGGCAACAATAATATATCAAGTGATGAACTCAAAAGTATAATATTTTCAAAAGAATCACCCGGATGGTTTTCGCAATTCCTTCACAGTTTTACAAGCTTTGGCGGTGAGGCAGTTTATTTCGATTCGCTTCTCATTTTTAATGATATCCGCCAAATGGAAAATTATTACTATGATAATGGTTTCTTTAAAGTTTCTTTCTCCCACACCTATACTTTAGATACTACAAATTCTACTGCTGAACTTAAGTATATAATTAAAGAAAATGATCCGGCATATTTTAGAAGCATCAATGTAACCGGTCTTGAGCTAATTGCCTGGCAGATAGCGGATGAAGTCAACGAACTAACAACGGTTGATACCACAAAACAGTATTCGGCTTTCGAAGTTTCAAGAATTCGTAACCAAATATTAAGACTTAGTTTAGATTTTGGTCATATGTTGATATCTTCTGAGGTACCCGATATTCAAGTTGATACGGTAAATAACAAAGTAGATGTTTATATGGATTTTGTTACTGGCGATCGTTATAGGATTAGTGAAGTAAGAATTAATAAAACCGGTCCCGGTGCAGATAAAGTTGATGATGATCTACTTCGAAGAATTGCGGATATAGAACCAAATGATTATTACAGCTTCTATAATTTACAGCGTGCTCAAATTCGTTTATATAGAACAAATCTCTTCTCATCGGTTCTCTTATCGGGCATAGTTTCGGATACTAATAAAAACTATGTTCCTTTAGCTCTTAATGCCGATGTCGGGTTGATGAATGAATTATCACCGGAAATTATTGTAAATAACGAAGACAATGCATTTAATCTTGGTGTTGGGTTATCGTTTTCAAGAAAAAACTTTTTAGGCGACGCAAGAAAATTAACTTTAAGTACTTCAACTGCCGCACAAGATATTACTCAGTTAATTTCTAATCCCTCGTTAAGTGATACTAATATTTTTGGTTATGCGGATGTTCGAGCAATTTTGGAGCAGCCATATTTACTTGGAAGAAATATTAATACCAAATTAGAAGGTTACTATACTCTTCAAAAAAGAAGAAATGAATACAATGCTACTCTTTACGGTGGTAAAATTAGTTTTGATATCGAACTTCCGAGATATACTTACCTTACATCCTTAGTTGTTGGATTAAGCGTTGAAGAATCAGAATATGTTTTTACAAAAGATTATACTTATAATATTCTTTTTAGGTACTTTTTAAATGAAAATCCAAATTTAACTCCAATTGAAATAGATAGTTTACTTTCTGAATTTATTCCAGCCTCTGGTGAGATTACAAGTGAAAAGACAAATACAATTATCAGTGTAGACCTTGGAGCTAACAAATCAAATAGTTTATTATATCCAACAGAAGGTTATACTCTATCGTTACTAATGGAAAACGGAAATTCATTAAGTTTTCTTGCCAATAAAATTGCAGGTATAGATTTTGATGATCCGTTGTATATTAAGGGACTTCTAACAACAACAGCATACTTTCCGATTTTCAGCTCAAGTCAAGATGTATTAGCCGCAAAATTTAGAATTGGCGCAATACAAACTTATGAAGGAGACAAATTCGAAATTCCTCTTAACCAAAAATTTTATGCCGGTGGAAGTAACTCTGTTAGAGGTTGGAAAACAAGAGAACTTGTTCCGGAGCAAAATATAGGTACAATTAGTTCAAATCCCGATCCTGAAGAAATTGAAGCCGTTCTTCTGCGGAATATAATTCCGGGCGGATTCGTAATTATTGAAGGATCATTTGAAGCAAGAAATAGAATTTTTGAAAAGCTTGGAACTTCTGTTTTTATCGATTACGGAAATGTTTGGAACGATTTCAACAACGTTCAGCTAAATAATTTTGCTGTTGCAGCCGGTTTTGGTATACGATATTATTCGGATTTTGCTCCGTTTCGAATAGATTTTGGGTTTAAGGTTTATGATCCGCTTGATAGAAGATCTTTTTTTAAAAAGGGTTTCTTTACTGAGACTTTTGAATTCCACTTTGGTATTGGAGAAGCTTTTTAACGAAAAACAATCTTTGTAAACCAACCTAATTTTGGCTAAATTTTAAGTCATCTTTTTTAGGATTTTGTATGCTTAGCAGTATGACGGGCTTTGGAAAGTCTGTAATTCAAAATAACGGTTTTTCAGTCGAAACAGAGATAAAAAGTATTAATAGCAGATACCTGGACATATCTCTGAGACTCCCTCGACCATTCTACCAGTTTGAACTCGATTTACGAGAGCAAATAAAGAAAAGAATATCAAGGGGTAAACTTTATTTAACGATTTCCGCAAAATATGAAGGGATAAATGAAGAGTTATCCGATATTGATGTGAAGGGTCTAAATGCAACAATTAATCTTTTAGAACAGATTAAAAAGAATGCTAATATCGTAGAGGAAATTAAGCTCGAGCATGTACTTAATTTTCAAAATTACTTTATGAATGATACTCAGGACGCCAAAGAAGAAGAATATAAACTTATCGTTCAATCTGTGAATGAAGCATTAGATGCTTTGGAAATAATGAGAAGAAAAGAGGGGGATGAACTAGTTGTCGATTTTCAAAAAAGACTTGACATCATAGAAAATAGCATATCTGAAATTGAACGAATAAGCTCTGCTTCAATTAAGGAATATTTTAATAAATTAAAAGATAGGGCAATTAAATTAACTTCCGATTTGATTGATAACCAGGATAGATTGTTGCAGGAATTAGCTTTCCTTTCGGAAAAATATGATGTAACAGAAGAATGTGTACGTTTACGAAGTCATATAAAAATGTTCCGCGATGCAATAAAACTAAACGAACCATCCGGCAGACGATTAAATTTCATTTCTCAAGAAATGAACAGGGAAGCAAACACAATTAATAGTAAATCCGTTTCTGCTGAAATTACATCTTTCGGAATTACTATTAAAGAAGAATTAGAAAAGATTAGAGAGCAACTTCAAAATATAGAGTAGACTTGGAAAAGACCGCTAAGCTTTTTGTCTTCTCTGCACCAAGTGGGTCGGGTAAGACAACAATAATTAGAAAAATTTTAGAAATTTATTGTGAATTGGTTTTTTCAATTTCGGCTACAACAAGAAGTAAAAGAGGTGCTGAAGTTGATGGTGTAGACTATTTTTTTATTTCGGAAGTAGAATTTCTTAAAAAAATAGATAATGATGAGTTTATTGAATGGGAAAAGTTTTATGATTATTATTACGGCACTTTAAAAAGCTTTGTTGAGACAAGAATTGAAAATAATCAATCTGTATTGTTGGAAGTGGATGTTAAAGGTGCTTTAAAAATTAAAGAAAAGTATCCTAATTCAATTCTTATTTTTATTGCTCCGCCGAATAAAAAAATATTAAAAGAAAGATTAATAAACCGTAATACAGAATCGAAGGAAGATCTTTTAAAAAGAATAACCCGTGCCGAAATGGAACTTGAGTATAAAGATAAATTCGATTACGTTGTAATAAATAATGAATTGAATGATGCTATTGAACAAGTAAAAAAAATAATTGATAAAGAAATAACTAGGAGAAAATAAAATGCCGATAAGACCGATTGAACTTCGTAAGTTGGAAAATAAAACTGCGAATGTTTATGAAGCTGTAATCGTTTCCGCAAAAAGAGCTAGAAATATTAACGATCAAGCTAAACTTGAATTTACTACACTTCTTAATACTATGATTCCTAATGTTGATGATGAATTTGAAGAAAAAGAAAATCCTGATCAGTTAAGACTTTCCTTAGAATTTGAAAACCGCAAAAAACCTCATTTACAATCAATTGATGAATTGATTGAAGGTAAAATAGAATTTAGATATAAAGAAGACAACGTTTAAAGAATATTTTTCCGCCCAAATTACGTTAGTATTTTGGGCGGTTCCATAAAATCTTGTGTAGTTTCTTCTTCATGTGATTGATAATTGTATGAATTGATCATAATTCAAAGTCCTTTTTAAAGCAGCTCTTATATTTTTTATTTATTTTCGAATTTATTGATGACACTTCTGATTAAACCATGGATTTGCAAAAACTAATAATAGAAGCACTTAAAGACCAAAAAGAAATCTTTGGTGATGAGCTGTTGGAAGAATTTAAATTTAGTGTGCCCATGGAAAAAAATTCTGATAATGAGAATATAATTATGAATTCAGCCAAGACGGAATTAGAAATAAATCCACCGAATTTGTTCGAAGATGATTTTCAAAAAGCAAAATCATTAAAAGATTTATTCGATATTATTCACACCTGTCAAAAATGTTCGCTGGGAGAGACACGTACTAAATTTGTTTTTGGTACAGGCAATCCGAATGCAGATATTATGTTAATCGGCGAAGCCCCTGGAGCCGAAGAAGATAAGCAAGGTGAACCGTTTGTCGGTAGGGCAGGTAAATTGCTTACTGATATTTTGAAAGCAATCGACCTTTCACGTGAAGATGTTTTTATTGCAAATATTCTAAAATGCCGCCCACCGAATAATCGTGATCCGCTCCCATCTGAAGTTGAAAAATGCAGACCTCATTTGATGAAGCAAATAGAATTGATTAAGCCCAAAATGATTTTATGTTTAGGCAGAGTCGCGGCAATTGAATTATTAGGGAAAAAATTAACCTTAACAAAACTTCGTGAAGAAGTCTATGAATTAGATGGTGTAAAGGTAATGGCGACATATCATCCCGCAGCTTTACTGCGCAATCCCGGCTGGAAACGAGGTTGTTGGGAAGATGTTAAGAAATTTCGTAAGTTATATGACGAGTTAACAGGTAAGAAATAATGTCAAAGGGAAACGGAAAAAATATTGATTTAGATAATTTGAAAAAATATTCAAATCAACCGCCATCAGCCGTTGATGTTGAAAAAATGGTATTGGGTGCAATGCTTCTCGAAGTAGAAGCTGTTCCCAAAGCTATTGAAATTCTTAAACCGGAATATTTCTATGATAAAAAGCATTCGCATATATTTAATTCTATCCTTTCGCTTTATGATTCTAACGAACCGGTTGATACCGTTACTCTTTACGAAGAACTAAAAAAAGATGGAAAGTTAGATGAAGTCGGCGGTGCTTCTTATTTAAGCAAACTTGCCGAAGATATTTCATCTGCCGCAAATATTGATTACCATGCAAGAATAATTTTGGAAAAGTGGATATTGAGAAAACTGATATCCACATCATTTGAAATTGCAACCGATGCATATCAAGGACATGATGATGTATTCGATTTACTTGATCAAGCTGAGGCAAAGATATTTAGTATATCGGAAGAAAGTACAAAGGAAACTTTCAAGTCGATGGATGTTGCGGTTCGAGAAGCATTAGAATTAATTGAATCGATACATAATAAAAATATATCTGCCTTTTCTGTTCCTTCGGGTTTTTATCAATTAGACGAAATGCTCGGCGGCTTTCAAAAATCAGATCTTATTATTGTTGCAGCTCGTCCTTCAATGGGTAAAACGGCATTTGCCCTTTCACTTGCACGCAACGCGGCAATTGAACACAAGGTACCAATTGCAATCTTCAGCCTTGAAATGTCAACCATACAGTTGGCAACAAGACTTATCTCTGCCGAAGCACGTATTAATGCACATAGTGTTAGAACCGGAAAATTTAGGGCGGAAGAAGGCGCAAAGATCAGCCGTACTGTTCATAAGTTAAGTAAAGCTCCTATTTATATTGATGATACACCTGCATTAAATATTCTTGAACTCCGTGCAAAAGCAAGAAGATTAAAAACTGAAAAGAAGATCGGTTTAATTATAGTTGATTACTTACAATTAATGAGTTCAAGTTTTAGAGCCGAAAGTCGTGAAAGAGAAATCTCAATTATATCACGTTCATTAAAAGCTTTGGCAAAAGAATTAGAAATTCCTGTTATAGCTTTATCACAATTAAATCGTGCAGTAGAGCAGTCTTCCGATAAAAAACCAATGCTTTCGCATCTAAGAGAATCCGGCTCAATTGAGCAGGATGCTGATGTTGTACTCTTTCTCTACAGACCTGAAGTTTATTTCGATTCAGTTCAAGGCGAAGAAGATATTAAAGGACTTGCAGAAGTTATAATCGGTAAACAGCGTAACGGTCCAATCGGTGAAGTAAAACTGCAATTTATCCAAGATTATGCACGGTTTGAAAACCGAGAATTGTTCCGAGCTGAAATTCCGGAAATTGCCTCACCTTCCGGTACTCCCGATGAGGATTTCCCGATATGATCCGCGGAGTTATTTTTCTTTTATTTCTTTCATCTCCCTTTTTTGCACAACCGAACTTAACAGATGATAATTTAGAAGTGTGTAATTCAAAATTTGCTTTGGCAATTGAAAAAGATTTATTCAATAAGCCGGTTAATGAAATCATAGTTGAAATAGGGAAGAGTTTTATCGGTCTTGATTACGAAGCCAATGCACTTGAAAAAGGTGATAAAGAAGAATTAGTTATTCACCTTACCGGACTTGATTGTTATACATTTCTTGAAAGTTGTATAGTCTTTGCGCGTTGTATTCAGAAGAGCGATACTTCCTTTAATTGTTATCAAAGTGAATTAGAAAATATTCGATATAGAAACGGGAAACTTGACGATTATCCTTCGCGTCTTCACTATTTTTCTGACTGGATTTACGATATGAATAAAAGAGGACTTGCTGAAGATATCACAAAAAAGATCGGCGGCGAACCTTATGATAATTTTGTTAACTTTATGAGTACACATCCGAATTCTTACAAACGATTGAAACATAATCCGGATTTTATTGAAGAAATAGAAGAGATTGAAAAAGAAATAAGTTCAAGGGAGTATTATTACATCCCTCAAACAAAGATCAAATCTGTTGAGAATAAAATTCAATCAGGTGATATTATTGGGATAACAACAAACATTTCCGGATTGGATATTTCACATACCGGAATTGCCATTAGATTGAAAGACGGAAGAGTTCATTTACTCCACGCTCCGAATGTCGGTAAGCAAATTGAAATTTCTGAAAAGCCGTTTGCTGAGTATATACAGTCAAAGAAGAACCAAAACGGGATAATGGTGGCTAGGGTTTTACCTTCTTTATAAATATTTCTCGCTTGATGTCGTTTAATTTTATCATTATTATTAATTAAAAGTAATTGGGGTAATTTATGAAGGAAATAAATTATGTAATATGGCAGGAAGATAAATATTTTGTTGCTCGTTGTCTAAATGTGGAGGTTTCGAGTTTTGGTGAAACAATTGAAGAAGCGATAAATAATTTAAAAGAAGCAGTCGAATTGTATTTTGAAGGTGATGAAGTTGAATACTCAATTATAAATCCAATTCTTTTGGGTAGAGATATAATTAATGCCTAAGTTATATTCCTCTAAGGAAATTGAAAAGGTTTTACTTAAGTTAGACTTCCAATTAGTTTCTCAAAAGGGATCTCACGGAAAGTACAAAAATAACAGTGGTCGTGTTGTAATATTAGTTATGAATAAAAAGGAAATTCCCATTGGGACATTTAAGAGCTTGCTGAAACAAGCCGATATTTCGGAGAAACAATTTAAAGAACTTCTTTAATTATCATTCTTAATCAAATCTATAAGCACTTTCAAATTTTCAACATCTTCTTTCATTTCCTTTCCCTTCGGTGTTTCTAAAATTTTCGGGATATGAAGAAGTTTTTTATCGTTCATAATATTTGTAAATCCTTCTCTGCCAATGAATCCTTTCCCGATATGTTCGTGTCTGTCAACTCTGCTGCCGAGTTCTTTTTTGCTGTCGTTCATATGAATACATTTTAATAAGTTTACTCCAATTATATCATCAAATTCTTTAATTGTTTTTTCATAACCATCAATCGATTTAATATCGTAACCGGCAGCATAAATATGTGCTGTATCAATACAAACACACATTCTGTCTTTCTCCTCTACCAAATCAATGATTTTACGTAATTGTTCGAATTTATATCCTAAGTTGGTCCCTTGTCCTGCGGTTATTTCCAACATACTTTTCACATGGAATTTTTTTGTTTGGGAATGAGCAATATTTATTGATTCAGCTATAATTTTTAATCCATCATCTTCGCCTTGTCCTAAATGTGCGCCGGGATGAAAATTCAAATGTTCTATGCCAAGCTGTTCACATCGTTGTAATTCATCGATAAATGCATTGCGTGATTTCTCTAAAATTATTTTATCCTTTGCACAAAGATTAATTAAGTAAGAATCGTGCACAACGACATACTTAATATTGGATTGTTGCAATTTATCCTTGAACAACTCTATTTCTTTTTCATCAAGAGGTTTTGCATACCATTGATTGTTATTTTTGGAGAAGATTTGTATTGCGGTAAAGTTAACTTCGGATGCTCTATCAATCGATTTTGGAACTCCTCCCGCAATTGATGTATGTGCACCGAGTAAGTGCTGCAAGATTATCCTTTCAATTTTTTAGTTAGTATTTCATTTACTAGCTGCGGATTTGCTTTGCCATTTGTTTCTTTCATTACTTGTCCGACCAAAAAACCGAATACTTTTTCCTTACCGTTCTTAAACTCATCAACTTGTTTTGTATTAGATAATAATATTCCGTCAATTACATTCTCTAGTTCATAAGAATCTGTTATTTGAACAAGATTTTTTTCCTTAATTATTATTTCGGGATCGACATTCGATTTCAGTAATTCTTCAAAAACCTCTTTGCCAATTTTTCCGGAGATCGTATTGTTGTGAATTAACTCAATCAATTTTCCGATATTTTTGGGTGAGATAGAAAAATCTTTTATCGAAATTTTATTTTCATTAATTACTTTGGAAATATCTCCCATTACCCAATTGCTAGCTGATTTATAGTCATCAGTAAACTCCAGAACAGTTTCATAATAGTCAGCCATATCTTTTGTGTTTGTTAAAATTTCAGCATCATATTCCGGAAGGTTAAATTGCTTTATAAATCTTTCTCTTCGAGCTTTAGGTAACTCGGGCATCCCCGATGCAATTTTAGTTTTCCATTTTTCATCGACAACTATGGGCATTAAATCGGGATCGGGAAAGTATCGATAGTCGTGCGATTCCTCTTTACTTCGCATGGGAAAAGCTTCATTTAGATCAGCATTCCAGAGCAATGTTTCTTGAGTAATAGTTCCGCCTTCTTCCAAAATTTCAATTTGTCTTTTTATTTCAAAATCAATTGCTCGTTCAACATTTCGAAAAGAGTTCATATTTTTGACTTCAGTTTTGGTACCTAATTTATCACCGTATTTTCTAACAGAGACATTTGCATCACAACGCAGTGAGCCTTCTTCCATATTTCCGTCGCAGATTCCAAGATATGTAACAATCTGCTTCAAATTAATTAGATATTCATATGCCTCTTTTGCTGAAGAAATATCCGGCTCAGTTACAATTTCAATCAATGGTGTACCACAGCGGTTAAGATCAACCAATGTATCCGAACCTTGATCATGAATTGATTTGCCTGCATCTTCCTCAAGATGAATTCTTTTAATATGAATTTTTTTATCTTCTCCTTCTGCTGTTTTGACTTCGATATGACCGTTCTCACAAATCGGTTTTTCGAATTGAGATATTTGATATCCCTTAGGAAGGTCCGGGTAAAAATAATTTTTGCGGGCAAAAATTGATTGTTCATTCACGTTACAATTCACAGCTAATCCCATCAAAACAGCATATTCAATTGCTTGCTTATTTGTTACAGGTAAAGCACCGGGATGACCAAGACAGACGGGACAAACATTAGTATTTGGTGGTGAACCAAACTTAATTGAACAACCGCAGAATAATTTTGTGTTTGTTATTAATTGTGCGTGTACTTCTAACCCGATTACAGCTTCGTATTTTTGTTTCATACCTAAAAGAAATTTTGAAGGGTAAATATAAGGAAAGGATTAGACAATCGTGAAGAAGTAGAGGGGAACAAGTCCCCTCTTAAATTTTTATCTAAACAAAATTCTTATACCGGCATTCACGGCAAAATTATTTGCGGTAAAAGATGGGTTGTCATCATCGTCAACATCTTCGAGATCTAATTTTCGTTTAACAATATGGAAGGGTATTTCTGCGAAAATGGCAATCGTTTTTCCAATTTTGAAATCAACACCTGCCGCTATATAAAAACCAAATGCAGTTTTAAAATCTTCTTCGTCAGCAGGCGCAAAGGCTTTATAAGCAGATTCAGGTTCCCATTTTAGTTTACCCATATAGGCTCCACCACCGGCTTTTGCATATGGTTGGATTGCTTCGTTACCAATATTCACTCTTAAAAATCCACCTAAAAATAATTGAGTAATCTGAACCTCGCCGATTTTGGTTCCGGATTGTTCAACTTCAAAAGCAAACGGAACTGCAGAAAAGCTTGCATCAGCACCAAACTGAAGCATTCCATCACCTAATGTAATTTGAACTCCAATTGGAACATATCCTGCTTGGTTTTCTGGTTTCATCTGGAAATCATCAAAATCAAAAGCGGATCTTCCGACACCAACATAACCGGCAACACTTGATTGAGCATGAATAGTAACTGCAAACAAAAAGATAAAAATAATAGAAAGTTTTTTCATTACACCCTCCATGTAGGTTAATTAAACAAGATAACTAAATCTTGATATTTCAATATAATTTTTTACCATTAAATAAAATGTGATTTTGTCACTTAATAAAACATTATGTCCTTTATTTTACTTTTTTACGATTTATAAGGATATTTATAATTCGATTAGATAATAAAAGGATAATAGATGAATTTAGATGTACTTGTCTTTGCTTCACACCCGGATGATGCCGAACTTGGAATGGGGGGAACAATTGCAAAATTCGTTAACTCAAATTTTAAAGTCGGCATAATTGATCTTACTCGTGGTGAAATGGGTACGAGAGGAAACGAAGACATTAGAAAACAAGAAGCTCAAAATGCGTCGAAAATTTTAGGGATTTCTGCACGTGAAAATTTAGGGCTTCCGGATGGTAAACTAAAATTAAATGAAAATTATGTTCATGCAGTAATTCAGCAAATACGCAGGTTCAAACCACAATTAATTTTTGCTCCATATTTTAATGACCGTCACCCAGATCATATCGGAACAAGCAGAATTGTTAAAGAAGCTTTTTTCTTTAGCGGGTTGACAAAAATTCAAACGGAATTTGAAGGAGTTAAACAGCATCCTTTTAGACCGAATAAAATATTTTATTACATGCAGTATTATGAATTTACTCCCTCGTTTATTTGTGACATAAGTGATACTTTCGAAACAAAGATGAAGTCTATTAAAGCATTTGGCACACAATTTTTTAATAAGGAAAACAAAACCGATGAACCGGAGACTTTTATCAGTCAAATGAACTTCATAAAATTTATTGAAGCACGTGCAAAATACTTCGGATTTAAAATCGGGAAAGAATACGGTGAACCTTTCTTTTCCGAAGAAGAAATTGAATTGGATTTAACTAACTTTTTGAAATAGGAAAATTAGAATGAAAATCGGATTAATCGGTACCGGACTAATGGGAAAACCGATGTCGCAGAAAATAAAGAGTGCCGGTTTTAATATTACCGTATTTAACAGATCCGTTGAAAAAGCAAAAGTACTTTCGAATTATGGAATTGAGGTTTCCAAATCTTCAGCCAAATTAATAGAATCAGTAGATGTTATAATTACAATACTTTCCGATTTTAACGCAATTGTCAGCTCATTATTCATAAAAAATATTTCATTCAATAATAAAACAGTAATTCAAATGAGTACAATTTCCCCTAAAGAAAGCATTTTATTAAAAGAACGAATAAATAAATTAGGCGGAAAATATTTTGAAGCACCTGTTCTCGGAAGCCTTCAGCAAATTGAAGAGAAAAAATTAATTGTACTTGTTGGCGGAGCCGAAAATGATAAAATTAAGTATGAGAAATTATTTGAATCATTCAGCAACAAAATTGTTTACATAGGTGAAGTGGGAAAAGCTGCTGCAATTAAATTATCACTCAATCAATTGATTGCATCCGAAACCGCAGCATTCTCAATGAGTTTGGGTTACTTGCGTGAAAATAATGTTGACGTTGAAAAATTTATGGATATTCTTCGAGGTAGTGCGTTATACGCATCTACATTTGATAAAAAACTTAATAATTATTTGGAGCGCAATTTTGATAATCCTAATTTTCCTCTCAAACATCTTTTAAAAGATGTCAGACTGATGATAAGCCAATTTAATCAGGATGGAATAAATACATCACCTCTTGAAGGTGTTGAAGAAATAATCAAAAAAGGAATTGAAAATAATTTATCCGAGAAAGATTATTCTTCTCTTTACAATGTTATTCATCCACCCCCAAATAGTTAATTATTGTATTGGAAGTTAATTATCACCATTCAATAACATTTCACTTTGCCCACAACGGCATTGCTTCAAGATCAATATTAAACACGAAAACACCAATAAATAAAACAACTAAGGTGATGACTATTATTCCTATAATGTTGAGTGCGAAACCGCATTTTACCATCTCATAAATTTTTACTCTTTGGCTGCCGAAAATTATTGCGTTAGGGGGTGTGGCAACCGGAAGCATAAAAGCCATCGATGCAGATAGAGTTGCAGTCAACATAAGAAATAAAGGATTAATTCCGATTGCTACCGAAACTGAGGCAAGTATTGGCAGAATCATTTCTGTTGTTGCCGTGTTTGAAGTTAATTCAGTTAAGAAATTTATAAACATTGCAACCAACAAAATCATTATTATATGAGAGATATTTCCGAGACCGACAAATGACGTCCCTATGTATTCGGATAGTCCGCTTGAAACAAAACCTTTTGCCAAAGCAAAACCACCGCCGAACAATAATATTATTCCCCATGGAATTTTCTTAAAAACATTTGCATCTAAAATTGTTTTGGATTTATCAACACTTTTTCGTGTTGGGAAAACAAATAGTAATATTGACATTGCAATAGCAACTGTACCATCATTGATATAACCCGGATTACCGAAAATGTTTGACCAACCGGGAATTTGTATAATGCCTAAGTTAAGATCACTTCTGAATATCCAGAGAATTGCCGTCATTGCAAAAACAACAGCAACAACTTTTTCTTCAAAATGCATCTTCCCGATTTTCTTTTGTTCGTCCTTAATTATTTTTGTGTCGATTACCAAATCCTTAGCAAATTTGAAATAAACTTTTGTAAGAAATATCCACGCAATAGAAAGCATGATTATCGTTATAGGCAAACCCATTATCATCCAATCACCGAAAGAAATTTCCGGTGCTTCGGGAAAAACGATTTTTAATATTCTCGTAAAAGATAAATTCGGAGGAGAACCAATTATTGTAGCAACTCCACCAATTGAACATGAATAACCGATGCCAAGCATCAATGCAACGGAAAAATTATGGGTTCTTTCAACGGAAAATTCTTCCTCTAATTTAATTAAGATTGATAATCCGATTGGTAGCATCATTACTGCAGTTGCAGTGTTTGAAATCCACATTGATAAAAATGCTGATGCTATCATAAATCCGAGAATAATAAAATTTGGTTTGCCTCCAAAGAATCTAATTATCTTAAGTGCAATACGCCGGTGCAGGTTCCATTTTTCCATTGCCAAAGCAATAAGAAACCCGCCCATAAAAAGAAAAATTGTTGAATTGATATATGAAGTTGCGGTTTCCTCGCCGTTAAGTATTCCTAAAAAAGGAAAAAGTGCCACTGGAATTAAAGCGGTCGCAGCAAGAGGAATTGCTTCGGTTATCCACCAAATTGCCATTAACACTGCAACTGCTGCCATCGGCTGTAAAAGTTGATTATGAGAATCGAATTCTATAAATAGAAATGTGAAAAGAGATGAAGCAAATCCTAAAACTAATCCAAAATTCTGTAGGAAAGTCCGAGATGAATTTTTTTCTTCGATATCAGACATAAAAACCTTTAGATTAGGAAATGGTGTACATATTTGCTTTTTTAAAATATCTAATTGTAAAGGGACAAACAAAATTTATTTGTTTTATTTTTTATCATTTGTTAACTATTATTGTTGAAGGAGGGTTTATCACTAAGATAAATATTGTATTTCATTGAATCCTTTATTGAAGACGATGCATCTTATTTAATATTCAAAACGGAGGAATGATGAGTTATTACAAAGCAAAAATCGTTGATCTATCTTTTGACGAAGCGATTCAAAAAGCAACGGATGAACTGAAGAAAGTTGGATTTGGTATTTTAACTGAAATTGACGTTAAAGAAACATTAAAGAAAAAAATCGATGTTGATTTTAGAAATTACAAAATTCTTGGTGCTTGCAATCCGAAATTTGCACACCAAGCTTTAACAGCAGAGGACAAAATTGGAGTACTGCTTCCGTGTAATGTTATTGTTCAAGAAACGGAAGATGGAAAAGTTGAAGTAGCTATTATGAATCCGGCTGAAGCGATGTCTGTAGTTGGAAATGAAGAGTTAATCCCGATAGCATCCGAAGTCAACAATTTACTCGAAACTGCTTTAGAAAATATTTAACTAATAGAGATTCCATCTTAAGTCAAAAGATGGAATCTCGTTGCTAAAATCAATTCTTAATTTCCTACCTGATTTAGTTATATTTGCACCTCAACAAAAATTGATAAAAATCTGTAATTCAAGAAACTTTATTTATTGCACCACTGTCTAAAAGCATTGATTTTAAAAACAAATGAGGGTATTCCGTTGGAAATAACTGAACTGAATGAAAAGATTAAACGCGAAAGCGAATTTATTGATGTTCTTTTTAATGAAATCGGCAAAGTAATTGTCGGACAAAAAGATATGGTTGAACGCCTTGTGATCGGATTACTTGGCAACGGTCACATACTTCTAGAAGGTGTTCCCGGCTTAGCAAAAACACTCGCTATCAAATCGCTTTCTTCTTCTATGAAAGCAAAATTTCAGAGAATTCAATTTACACCTGACTTACTTCCTGCAGATTTAATCGGTACATTAATTTATAATCAGAAAGACGGACAATTTGCTATAAAAAAAGGTCCCATTTTTTCAAATTTTATTTTAGCTGATGAGATTAACCGTGCACCGGCAAAGGTTCAAAGCGCTTTACTTGAAGCTATGCAGGAACGACAAGTTACAATCGGCGAAAATACCTTTAAACTTGATGAACCCTTCTTAGTTTTAGCAACTCAAAACCCGATTGAGCAAGAAGGTACTTATCCATTACCCGAAGCACAAGTTGACCGATTTATGCTGAAAGTAAAAATCACTTATCCGAACCGTGATGAAGAATTAAAAATAATGAGACGGAATATTACTACTGAATTTCCGACAGTTAGCCCGGTAATTGACCCGGCAGATATATTGAAGGCAAGAAAGTTGGTTAACGAAATTTACGTTGACGAAAAAATTGATAAGTATATTCTAGATATTGTTTTCGCAACACGTTCTCCAAAAGATTTTGGTCTTGATAGACTTACGGAATTAATTAGTTACGGTGGTTCACCAAGAGCAACAATTAATTTAGCATTAGCTTCCCGTGCAATGGCGTTCATAAAACGGAGAGGTTATGTAATTCCCGAAGATGTAAGAGCAGTTTGTATGGATGTTATGCGTCATAGAGTTGCTGTTACTTATGAAGCCGAAGCTGAAGATATCACTTCGGAAAATATAATAGCAGATATATTAAATACAATTGAAGTTCCTTAATAAAGTAATTTTATAATTCCTTTTTAAATCTTAATCTTAATCTTACTCTTAATCATAATCTTAATCCAAAGTTTGATACAAATAAGAGTAAGAGCAAGACTATGATTAAGACTGATTAACTATGCTTACAAAAGAGTTATTAAAACAAGTAAGACAGATTGAAATCCGCACTCGCGGAATTGTTAACGAAGTCTTCTCCGGCGAATACCATTCGGTATTTAAGGGAAGGGGAATGGAATTTTCCGAAGTACGTGAATACCAAGTTGGTGATGACATTCGTAATATTGATTGGAATGTAACTGCAAGATTCGGGCATCCTTATATCAAAATATTTGAAGAAGAACGTGAACTTACAGTAATGCTCCTAATTGATATGAGCGGTTCATTATTATTCGGAAGTGCGGAGAAAACAAAACAAAGAATTGCAGCAGAACTTTCCGCCGTGCTTGCCTTTTCTGCATTGAAGAATAATGATAAAGTTGGGTTAATGCTTTTTACCGACCAAATTGAAAAATTTGTTCCGCCAAGAAAAGGAAGAAGTCACGTTTTAAGAATTATCCGTGATATTCTTTCATTTGAACCAAGCGGCAATAAAACCGATTTACGAAGTGCTCTTGAATATTTTAATTCGGCAATTAAAAAGAAAAGTATTGCGTTCCTTATTTCAGATTTTATGGATGAAGGTTATGAAAAGATAATTCGTATAGTTGGCAAAAAACACGACTTGATCGGAATTGTTCTTGAAGACCCCCGCGAAAAAGAATTACCCAAAGCCGGCTTAATTAAATTTCGGGATGCCGAAACCGGTGAAATTCGTGTTATAGATACTAGCAGTAAAATTGTGCGTGATGAGTTTTATACTTTTAGAAAATATAACGAAGAAAAAAGAACACAGCTTTTCCGTTCCAGCAGAATAGATAAAATAGAAGTGGATACCGATAAATCATATGTAAAACCTCTTGTTGATTTTTTTAGACTGCGTGAGAAAAGATGGTAAATAAAATTGTTAAATATTTTTTGGTATTTATATTTCTCTCACTTCAGTTATTTGCGCAGGACTTTCGTGTACTAACAGAAGTGGACTCTTCAAAGTATCTAATCGGCGATTATATTAATATCAAATACCGCGTTGAATATAAAGACGGCATCGAATTTCAAATGCCGTCCATAAAAGATTCTTTAACGGAACTTACATTCATAAAAGAACTTCCGATTCAGCAGTATAAAAAAAATAATTACATTATTGATGAACACACTTTCGTCTTTTCAAAATATGATTCTGCCGGAGTTCTAGTTCCTTCAGTCAAATTCAAATACACTGATTCAAATAAAGAAGTAAAAATAAGTTACTCAAATCAAGTTGAGTTTGTTGTAACTACAATGGAAGTTAATCTTCAAGAAGATATTCAAGATGTAAAAGCTCCTATTCGTATTCCACTTAATTGGTGGATGATATTGCTGTATATTCTTATTCTGATTTTAATAGCCGCCTTGATTTATTTCTTATACAAAAGATATATAAAGAAGAAAGAAACATTAATTGAAGCTAAACCGGTAATCAAAATTCCACCACACGAAATTGCACTGAAAGCATTACGAAGTTTGGAAGAACAAAAACTATGGCAGCAAGGTAGGGTAAAAGAATATCATTCGGAATTAACTGATATTATTCGCCGCTATTTCGAAGGAAGATTTAATTTTCTTGCGATGGAAATGCCTTCGTCTGAAGTAATAGATAATCTTAAGAAAATCAGTAATGGTAAACTATTCCCAAAAGTGGAAAGCTTTTTCAGCAATGCAGACCTTGTAAAATTTGCTAAGTTTCAACCTCTTCCTTCTATTAATGAAAAGATGATGATACAAGCATACGATATTGTGAAATCAACAAAAGAAACTGTTGCAAACGAAAAGGAGGAAGTGAAAACAGATGTTTGATTTTACCAATGTTGAATTTGCTTATCCTTATGTTTTGTACGGGTTGATACTTATTCCCATACTTGTATTATGGTATTGGAAACAAAACAAAAAGCATACACCCGATATAACATATTCATCGTTAAAAGTATTCGGAGATTTGAAACCGACGTTACGTGAAAGATTACGACACGTTCCATTCTTATTGAGATTATTTGCACTTTCTCTTTTAATAGTGGGATTGGCAAGACCACAAACTTATTCAACCGGCGAAACAGTTTATACAGAAGGCATTGATATAGTTCTTGTCCTCGACATTTCCGGAAGTATGCTCGCCGAAGATTTCAAGCCAAACAGAATTGAAGCTGCTAAAAATGTCATTAATGAATTTATTGACGGAAGAGTTAGTGATAGAATCGGACTTGTAATTTTTGCACGAGAAAGCTTTACTCAATGCCCCCTAACAATTGATTATTCAGTATTAAAGAATCTTTTAAAAGATATTACTAGTGGTATGGTAACCGATGGAACAGCAATCGGCAATGCAATTGCAAACGGTGTGAACAGATTAAAGGACAGCGATGCGAAAAGCAAAGTTATGATTTTACTTACCGATGGTGTTAATAACGCGGGAGAAGTTGATCCTTTAAGTGCCGCACAAATAGCAGAAACTTTTGGTGTTAGAATTTATTCAATCGGTGTTGGTTCTCGCGGCGAAGCTCCTTATCCTTTCAATACCCCATTTGGGAAACGTTATCAGATGGTACCGGTTGAAATCGATGAAGAATTATTACAGCAGATTAGCGCTCAAACCGGCGGAAGATATTTTAGAGCAACCAACAATGAAAAATTGATGGAAATCTACAGAGAAATTGATGAACTTGAGAGAAACCGTGTTGAAGTTCTTTCGTATAGAAGCACTAAAGAACTATTTTATTCATGGGTTGGTGCCGGACTTATTCTTTTGCTTTTGGAATTGGGATTATTGAGAACTTATTTGAGACGATTACCGTGAGTAGTTTCAGATTTGCACATAGCGATTATTTATATCTTCTATATTTGATACCAATTCTGATCGTATTGTTTTGGTTGACGCAAAGAAAAAATAAAAAAATATTGGAAGAGTTTGCATCGATTAAAATGTGGTCGATTTTAATGCCGTATTACAGCCGTGTAAAGACTTTCGTTAAGTTCGGTATTATATCGTTCAGTGTTGTTCTATTGATATTTACATTGGCTAATCCGCAAGTAGGTTCCAAAATTGAAGAAGTCAAACAAGCTGGAATAGATGTTTATATTTTGCTTGATGTATCAAACAGCATGCAGGCTGAAGATATTAAACCCAACCGACTGCAAAAAGCGAAGTATGAAATTTCAAAATTAATTAATCGTTTACGAGGGGACAGAATCGGCTTAATTGTTTTTGCCGGACAAGCTTTCGTGCAATTCCCGCTTACAACGGACTATTCGGCTGCGGATCTCTTTTTAAGTGCGGTAGACAATTCAACGGTACCGCAGCAAGGTACCGCAATTTCCAATGCAATTGAATTATCTTTACAATCATTCAAGCATGATGAAGAGACAAAAAAAGCAATTATTATTATTACAGACGGCGAAGATCACGAAGGTAACTTAAAAGAATCGGTTGATAATGCTGTTAAACAAGGTGTTGTAGTTTATACTATTGGAATGGGTTCACCAACAGGTTCGCCGATCCCGGTTTATAATTCTTACGGTATGCAAATAGATTTTAAGAGAGACAACGAAGGTAATGTCGTTCTCACAAAACTTGATGAAGCAACATTACAGGAAATTGCTCAACTCGGAAACGGTGCTTATTACAGAAGCACAACTACAAGTGATGAGCTGAATTCGATTTATAACGATCTTTCGAAACTTGAGGCGACGGAATTTGGTACAACACGTATTACTGATTATGAAGACAGATATTATTATTTTTTAATTCCCGCTTTGATGCTTTTACTTGCAGAACTGTTTATCTCTAATAAAAAATCTCAACTGTTTAGAAAATTAGATGAAAAAGCAGCGGAGAAATTATAAATGATGAAAAGAATATTTCAATTAATAATTATAACAGCGTTAAGCGGAGTGATACTTGCACAAAGTGTACGTTCACTTAATAATAGCGGCGTTGATAAATATGAAGAAAGTATTTTCCCCGATGCAGAAGTAAATTTTAAAAAAGCTATTGAAGAAAATGCCGAAACTTTTTCTGCACATTATAATTTAGGCTCAGCACTTTACAAGCAAGAAAGATATGATGAAGCAATTAAGAGTTATCAAAATTCTTTATCTCTTGCAGAAAGTGAGGGTCAAAAATCTCAAATATTTTACAATAGGGGAAATGCTCTTCTGAAAAGCCAAAAGCTTCAAGAGAGTATTGAATCTTACAAAGAAGCATTAAAAATAAATCCAAATGATCTTGAAGCAAAATATAATTTGTCATACGCTTTGGAATTATTAAAGAATCAGCAAGATCAGCAGCAGAATCAAGATCAAGATCAACAAGACCAGAACCAGGATCAAAACCAAGATCAGCAGCAGGATCAAAACCAGCGGGATAATAACCAGGATCAAGACAAGAACGATCAGCGGCAAAATCAACAAGATCAGCAAGAGCAAGACCAGCAAAATCAACAACAACAGCAGCAGCCAAAGAAAGATCAAATATCTAAAGAGGAAGCTGAACGAATTTTGCAGGCATTAAAAAATAACGAAGCCGAACTTCAAAAAGAATTAAGAAAACAAAAAGGAAAACAAGTTAAGACTGCCAAAGATTGGTAATAATGATGTATAAATATATTATATACATATTGTTAGTTTTATTTTTTGTTTCGATTTCCTTTGCACAGAAGTTTGAAGCAACTGCTGATAAAACTACTGTCGGTGAAAACGATCGCTTTCAGGTTTATTTTACGTTTGAGGGACAAAGTTCCAATGTAAGCGGTTTTAAAGCACCTTCCTTTGACGGCTTTCGTGTTTTAAGCGGACCAAGTCAATCTACAAATATGCAGATTATTAACGGTCAAGTTTCAAGTTCAATTACTTTTTCGTTTATACTTGTTCCAACTCAAGTCGGTGAATTTACAATCGGTAAAGCTTCAGTAAACTATTCCGGCAGTCAATTTGAAACAAACCCGTTATCAATAAAAGTTGTGCAGGGAAACGCAACCACCCAGCAGCAATCACATGAAGGAGAAATCTCTCTTGAAGAACTTCGTAAGAGTGTTTTCATAATTGCAACTGCAGATAAGAGAAATGTGTATCAAGGTGAGCAAGTTACGGTTACTTATAAACTATATACAAAGTTACAGATTGCTTCAATTCAAATAGCTAAACTTCCCACTTATACTGGATTTTGGCAGGAAGAAATTCCTACTAGTAATACTATCAATTGGGAAATTGAAATGTATAACGGGGAAAGATTTAGAACAGCCGTTATAAAAAAGGTTGCATTATTCCCATCTAAAGCCGGTGAATTAAGTGTAACTCCTTTTGAATTAGACGTACCTATAGTTGTAAAAAAAAGAAGAACATCTAATACTTTTTTTGATGATTTCTTCAACGATTCGTTTTTTGGAAGAACTGAAACTATTGATTATACTGCTAAATCAAATACAATAAAAATTAATACAGAACCTTTACCCCAGACAAATATACCGGCATCATTTAACGGTACAGTTGGTGAATTTAATTTAACTTCAGAAATAAGTAAAACATTTTTAAAAGCAAATGAGTCATTATCGCTGAAATTTACAGTCATCGGCAACGGGAATATTCAATTACTTGATCTTCCTAAGTTACAGCTTCCAGCCGGGTTTGAAATGTACGAACCCAAGTCTAATTTGACTATAAATAGAAACAATAAAATTTCCGGTACAAAAACTTTCGAATATTTAGTGATCCCTCGAGTTCAAGGTAAAAAGAAAATTCCGGCAATGGAGTTTTCATTTTTTAATCCGACTAAAAGACAATATGTAACACTATTTTCACCGGAATACGAAATCGAAGTTGAAAAAGGAGACGGTGCTGTTGCATCAACAGGAGGATTTTCAAAAGAGGATATAAGATTACTAAATGAAGATATAAGATTTATTAAAGTCTCCGATTTTAAATTTAAAAGCAAAAACGGAAATCAATTAATTCCAACATGGTTCTGGATTGGATTAATTTTGCCAGCATTGTTCTTATCTGTGATTTTGGGAGTTCATAAAAGAAATCAAAAGCTTTCAACAAACACACAATTACTTAAATACCGTAAAGCTGAAAAGATTGCAAAGAAAAGATTAAAGACAGCGCAAAAATTAATTTCCGGCAGTGAGAGCTTAAAATTTTATTCTGAAATTTCACAAGCAATGACGGGTTATCTTCAAGATAAACTTGATATTCAAAAATCGGATTTCACATTAGATAAAACGATTACAAAACTACAAGAAAGTAATATTTCGGAAGACCTGCAGCAGAAAGTAAAAGATATTTATGAAAGATGTGAGTTCGCAAGATTTTCACCAGCAGCGCAAAATTTAACCGCAGAACAAAGTATGTATGATGAAGCATTAAATGTTATCGTTAAAATGGAACATCAACTCAACTCAAAAAAGATAAGATAATGAAGAAGATTGAACCGTTGATACTCTTTACTTTTTTCTTTCTTGTAACTATAAATTCTCAACCTGTTGAACAGTTGATGCAGGAGGGTAACCAATATTATATAAATGAGCAATGGCAGGACGCGGTTGAAAGTTATAATAAAATTTTAAATCAAGGATATGAAAGCGCATCACTTTACCATAATTTAGGTAATGCACATTTTAAGTTAGGAAATCTTGGCGAAGCAATCCTAAATTACGAACGTGCATTAAAATTAGAACCTCGTGATGAAGATATCAGGTTCAATTTACGACTTGCGAATGCCCGTACAATAGATAACATTAAAGAAGTTCCGCAAATATTTCTTGTTGAATGGTGGAATGGTTTTATATCCGTTTTCACAGTTTCCGGGTGGGCATTTATTTTCCTTTTAATTTATTTGATAATGTTAGCTTTTATCGGAATTTATTTCCTTTCACATAATATAAATTTGCAGCGGTTTAGTATTTACGGCGGAATTGCAAATCTAATTTTACTTTTTATTACTCTATTAATTTTTATTTCTGCTTACGAAAGAGAAGCTTCAACGGATTACGGAATCATACTTGTAAATTCTGTTAATGTTAAAGTTTCGCCAACATATGAAAGCAGTGACTCATTTATCATTCACGAAGGATTAAAGTTTGAAATCCAAGATCAACTTGATGATTGGGTTAGAATAAAATTAGCCGACGGAAAAGTCGGTTGGCTGCCGGGTAGTACTTTCGGAAAAATTTAAAATTATTCAAATAACCGGCTCCATTTTTTTCTCGCAGTTAATTCCCAAAACTAAAATATTTGATTTGAAGTTTTGTTCGATTAGAAACTTTTAAAAATATTTCGTTATATTGAACCAAAATCGGATTTGAGGTGTTAAAATATTGTCAAAACGAAAGGAGTGCGATATGAAGAGGTTTTTTGTTATCTCATTTGCGGCAATAATTACATTGGGGTTCACTTTTACAGCCGATACTTCTCAGAAAACGGCCGAAACTAATTGCCCGTATCTAAATGAAATTCATTCTAAAATAAAGAATGATAAATCATCCTGTCCGTATTTGGAAGGTAAAATATCAAAAAGGAACGAAAATAAATCGAGTACTAATAGCTGTCCGTTCACCGGTAAAATTGAAAATGAAAATTCCAAATGTCCATTTTTAAATAAGGAAGAAAATCAGAAGACAGATAATATTACACCGGCAAAGCATAAGAAACTAAGAATTTCTTAAATCCATTTCCGTTGGGTTGATTAAAATCTAATTCACATTAACAAAAGATTATAATACGTTTTGATCAACCCTCTTTTTTAATTAACAATCCTAATCAAACACATCAACTTTTCTTATATTTGCAATCACTATGAAATCAAAATCAAAAAAGTACAGCAACATAAAACTCGGGATCGGTATTGGGAAGGGAGTAGTAACATTTATATTAATACTTCTTTTTGTATTGCTTGGTTACAGTCAATCACTTGAAGAATTGATTAGAAGTTATGTTCAAAACAATTATTTAGTTTTGCTGATTTTCATTTTTGTAATTGGATTAGCTTCTTCAATAATTTTCTTCCCAATTAATTTTTACAGTGAATTTCTTCTTGAACATAAATACGAACTTTCAAATCAAACATTTGTTAAATGGCTTTGGGAAAATTTTAAAGGTACATTAGTTGCCGGTGCAATCGGTATACCATTACTGCTGGCTTTTTACTTTTTCTTGAATTTATTCGGGAGTATTTGGTGGCTTCCTTTCGCTGTTTTAATGTTTATAGTGTCGGTTGTGCTGGCACAGATAGTTCCGATTATTATTCTCCCTCTATTTTATAAAGTTTCTCCCATAGAAAATGAAGAGCTAAAAGAGAGTATAATACGTCTTGCAAACGAAGTTGGAATGAATGTTCAAAATGTATTTTCTTTTAATATGAGTAAAAACACAAAAAAGGCAAATGCAGCTTTTACCGGTCTAGGTAAAACTAAGAGAATTATTTTAGGCGATACATTATTAGAAAACTATTCACAGGAAGAAATTGAAACGGTTATTGCACATGAATTGGGTCATTACAAATACAAGCATATAATAAAAAATATTTTTATCGGAACAATATTTAGTTTTCTCACATTTTTTTTAATTGCAACTCTTTACGAATTATCGCTTGAGTGGTTTAGCTTTACTTCAATAACTCAAATTGCAGCGCTGCCACTACTTACTTTGTGGGGAATGCTAATCGGATTAATTCAATCGCCGATTTCGAATATTATTTCTCGCAAATATGAATATCAAGCGGATGAGTATGCTGTTGTTTCAACAAAGAATCCCGAAGCTTTCAAACAAACACTAAAAAAACTCACCGAACAAAACTTGGGTGATGAAGACCCGCATCCATTTGTTGAGTGGTTTTTTTACAGCCATCCATCAATAAAAAATCGAATTAAGGCGATTGATGCGGTTTCAATTTTGTAAAAATTATGTCTGAAAAATTTACATAGACTTAAAATGAGACAATCCCACATCTCTAAAAACTTCAATTAAAGTACATTATTAAGTCGGAACGGAATTTGTCCTTATTTCATTTCACATTACGCAAATTGCGATATATTTATTAATTTTAGATACAATTAAAAGGGCATACTTGTGAAGGAGTATTTGAGGGCACTCGTATATATTCTATTAACCGCTTTTTTTATATCATGTTCATTCAGCGGTGATGATGATTCGATCACGGAACCGACCGATCCAACTTTACCGCGGGCTCCGTTACCTTCTAATAATGCACAGAACCAATCCCTGGTTGTTACACTCTCTTGGATTTATGATGGTGCGGAGAGTTTTGATATCTACTTTAGTGAAAGAACACCACCCAGGACATTAATAGCATCCAATAGAGTTCAAAATAGTCTGATTGTTCCGGGGTTGGATTATGCAACTCGTTACTATTGGCAAGTTATTGCAAAACTTCCTGGTGGACAAAGAGTCGAAAGTCCAATCTGGTCATTCGTAACAAAACCACGCGGTACAACAGATGAAGGATACGTTCTTATTGATTACGGTCTTGAAACCGAATTGCCTTCTTTTGTTAATGTTTATTTTCAAGTTATTGATTTGAACGGAATCGGTATTGATAATCTTACCGCAAGTGATTTTGAAGTTTATGAAGATGGCGAACGTGTTTCCGAATCCGAATCGCAATTAGAAATTATTAAGTCCGATCAACTTCCTTACACACTGCAAATAGTATTAATGCTTGATAATAGTTCGAGTTTATTAAATCAACTTGATGACATAATTATCCATGCAACAAATTTTGTAAATAGTTTAAGCCCGCAATTTGAAATGGCAGTGTTTAAATTCTCGGAAGATCCGATTCTATTACAAGATTTCACTTCAAATAAAGCACTGCTTATTAATGCTATAAATGATATTCGTAATGATGTATTTGAAACCACAGATTTATACGGAGCTGTTATTGCCGGTGCTGACAAGATGGAAGATTCATTCGAACGAGACGAAATTATTCAAAGCGCAATGATAATCTTTACAGACGGTGACGATACACAAGCCGAACATACACTTGCGGAAGCCCTTAAAGCAGCCAGCAGCAAGCGGGTTTATACAGTTGGTCTTGGTCCGGATATAAAACCGGAAGTCCTTGAAAAAATAGGTAATGCCGGTTTCTTTGCAATTGGGGATGTTGGTGAATTAACCGACACATTTTTAGAAATTGAATTCGAATTGGAAAAATATGCAAATAGTTTTTACCAGCTTCGATACAAAAGCCCTAAACGCGGAAATAAATTGCATGACCTTCTTATTCAAATGGTGAACAATCCAAACAATTCTGTTATTAGGGGAACATTTAACAGCAGAGATTTCTTTTCTGCAAATGCAGGTTTATATATTAATCCGACTGCTAATAATCCTGATGGAATTTCCGAATTAACATTAATAGCGGGTGGCAGCCAATTAGTGAAAGCTGAAAGTTTCCATGGCGGGAATTCTCCTGAATACGAATGGTTATCGCTTGCACCTAATATTGTAGAAGTAGAAGTGAATACAGATAATCCGGCTTATGCAACAATTAGGGCAGTTGGGTCTTCGGGTCAAAGCGGTGTTGTAAGAGTCCGTGATATAGCTAATGGTTTTACAAAAACGCTGACAGTTAGGATACAATAATTATGTCTGTTTCTAAAGATGAAATAAAAAATATTGCCAAACTCGCAAAACTTAACTTGAATGAAGCGGAAATAAATGAATTTACCGGCGACATGAATAAAATATTGAATTATATGGATAAGCTTAATGAACTTGATACTGATAACATTCGACCACTTTCAAATCCGCTTGAAACCTACAATGTTTTAAGAGAAGATGAATTAAAAAGTTCGTTAGATAGAGAAGATGCGTTGAAGAATGCACCCGGTAGAAACGATGAATTTTTTAGAGTACCAAAAGTTATCAAATCGGATAAAAAATAATTTATGATAGTTGGCGTAATTCCAGCCCGCTTTGGATCCTCCCGCTTGATGGGGAAGCCACTTGCAAACATAGGTGGTAAACCCATGATTCGGCATACTTATGAAAGTGCACGCAAATCCAAGTTACTTGATGATATTATCATTGCTGTTGATGATGAAAAAGTTTTCAAAGTTGTAAAAGAATTTTGTAATCACGTTAAACTTACGCCAAAGGAAATTCCCACCGGTTCTGATAGAATTGCCCATGTAGTTAAAGAAATGACTTCCGCAAAAATTGTGGTAAATATTCAGGGCGATGAACCGTTTATTCCCGGAAGAATGATTGACCAGGCAATTGAACCATTATTATTCGATACATCGGTTGAAGTTTCTACACTTGCAAAAAGGATTACACGAGTTGATGAATTAACAAATCCTTCAATACCCAAAGTTGTCTTTGATTATAATAATTTTGCATTATACTTTTCACGGTCACCAATACCGTTCGTAAGAGATGCCAAAACAAACTCGGAGAGAATTAAGAATTACGAAATTTACAAACATATAGGTCTTTATGTTTATAGAAGAGAAGCATTGCTGAAATTTACCAAACTGAAACCGACTGATCTGGAGCAAATTGAAAGACTCGAACAATTACGAATGCTTGAAAACGGTTTTAAGATAAAAATCGTTGTTACCGAATATGAAAGTCTATCAGTTGATACCGATACCGACCTTCGAAAAGCAAGAGAGTATTACGATAAGTATATTAAAGATATTGATTCAAGTGTAAGCTGATTAATTGACTTTCTTATTCTGCTGTAATTATTTTTTGTGTTAATAATTGAGGTAAAATAAAAATGGAAAAGAAAATAAGGGTAATTGTTGCAAAAGCCGGTTTGGACGGACATGACCGAGGCGCAAAAGTAATTGCTGCAGCTTTGCGCGATGCAGGTATGGAAGTTATTTACACTGGCTTACGTCAAACCCCGGAAATGATAGTGGAAGCAGCAATTCAAGAAGATGTTGATGCGATAGGTATTAGTTTACTCTCCGGTGCGCATATGACGATTTTCCCAAGGGTTTTGGAATTGATGAAAGAAAAAGGTGTTGATGATGTTCTTCTTTTTGGTGGTGGGATAATCCCCGAAGAAGACATTAAAAAACTGAAAGAGATGGGAGTTGGCGAACTTTATACCCCCGGAGCTAACACTCAAGAGATTGCGAAATTTTTAAAGAATTGGGTCGCCGAGCATTCAAGGAATTAAAATTCTGTCATAAATAGTGTTATATCAATCTAATTATTTAATTGAATTATCAAGCGGTTGAATTTTTTTTAGATGTTCACCAAATTCCTTCCTTCAATTAATCCTATATCTTTTCTATCTTTTAATTTTCAATAACAAACAGAACATGAGCATGTTAAAAGTAGGTAAATATACAATTGAAGAAATAAAAACCGGCACATTTGCACTTGACGGCGGGGCAATGTTTGGTATTATTCCAAAACCTTTGTGGGAAAAAACTAATCCGCCGGATGGAAAAAATAGAATTCAACTCGGTGTGCGATGTTTATTGCTTAAAAGTGATTCTAAAAAAATATTAATTGAAACAGGTATCGGTAATGGCTGGGACGATAAGTTTAAAAGCATATATAAAGTTGACCAATCGGAAAATGCTCTGTTCAAATCTTTGCAGGAAAAAGGAATTGAACCTTCAGAAATTACCGATGTTATTTTAACACATCTTCATTTTGATCATGTTGGAGGTGCAATTGTCTTTGAAAACTACAAACCCGTTCCGGCTTTTCCAAATGCAAAATATCATATCCAAAAAGAACATTATGAGTATTCCCTAAATTCATCCGATAAAGATAAAGGAAGTTTTATCACAAATCGTTTTATCCCACTTGCGGAAGAGGGTGTACTGAATATCAATGATGAGGATCAATTTGATGATGAATTTTCGTTCATAAAAGTTTACGGACATACAATTGCGCAGCAATTAATCAAGCTAAGTGATGGTAATAAAACCTATTTATATGCTGCCGATCTTGTTCCATTCTATTCACAAATTCCGGTAGTATATTTGATGGGTTATGATATCCAACCGCTTAAAACTATTGAGGAAAAGAAAAAGTATTTATCATTGGCAGTTGATGAAGAATGGAAATTAATTTTTGGTCATGATCCCAATATAGCAATGGCAACGGTTCAACAAACCGAGCGGGGATATACTCACAAAGAATTATTTAAAGAGTTGAAATGAATAATGAATTAAACGGCTTTACAAAAATTTGCAAGTATGACGATCTAAAAGAAAAAGTCGGTAAAAGATTTTTTATTGACGACGTTGAAGTAGCAGTCTTCAAAGTTGACGGAAAAATATATGCATTAAGTAATATTTGCCCTCATCAACATTCGGCTTTAATCTATGATGGATTTATAGAAGACTGTAAAGTTATCTGTCCCGCACACGGTTGGGAGTTTAATTTATCCGACGGTAAAATGGACAAAGGAAGAAAAGGGTTAGACTCATACGAAGTAAAAATAGTTCAAGATGATATTTATGTAAAAGTTTTTAAAAAGGAGTTGAACTGGTAAATCGAAGTGAGCAATGACAAAATAATAAATATTGCGCACAAGCTTGGTTTTGATCTAGTCGGTTTTTCAAAAGCGGAAAAACTGAAAGATGAAGTCATGCATCTTCAAGAATGGTTGGATAGAAATTACCAGTCCGGAATGTCATATATGGAAAGAAATCTTGATAAACGCGAAGATGTAACAAAAATATTAGATAACGCAAAAAGTATAATCTCACTCGGAATGAATTATTATACCGATCATCAGCATAATCAAAAAGAAGGTTACGGTAAAATATCTCGCTATGCTTGGGGTAAAGATTATCATCTAATTGTTTGGCAAAAACTCGATCAGTTTGTTGAAATATGTAAAGAAATTGACAGCAGTTTTCAAGCAAAAACATATATTGATACAGGTCCGGTTATGGATAAAGTTTGGGCAGTACGTTCCGGTATCGGCTGGATGGGTAAACATACAAATGTTATTTCAAGAGATATCGGTAGTTGGTTTTTTATAGCTAATGTAATTACAAATTTTGAATTCGATTATAATGAACCGGTTGCAGATTTCTGCGGAAACTGTACCGCTTGTATTGATGCTTGTCCGACTAATGCAATTGTTGATGAATATATAGTTGATGCAAATAAATGTATTTCATATCTAACAATTGAAAATAAAGGTGAGATTTCAACCGAATTTAGAGATAAATTTGATAACTGGATATTCGGCTGCGACATTTGCCAAGATGTTTGTCCGTGGAATATTAAATTCCCGCAAGTAACATTTGAAAATGAATTTTATCCGAGAGAAAGTGAATTGAACTTAACTGAGTTTGATAACATGACAAACAACCAATTTAAAAAGAGATTCGCTGATTCACCGATTAGCAGAGCAAGATTAAAAGGAATGAAAAGAAACGCAGATTTTATAAAAAAGTAGTGTGAATCTTTTTTTTGATTTTAGAATCAAATGTAAATAAAATAATTTTTGATAAAACGAAGTAAACACGGAGATTTATTATGTCAGAGAATCATCATAAAGTGATAATAATCGGTTCCGGTCCTGCCGGATTAACCGCTGCACTTTACAATGCCAGAGCAAATTTAAACCCTGTTGTTTTTGAAGGATTACAACCCGGTGGTCAATTAACTATTACAACCGAAGTAGAAAATTACCCCGGTTTTGAGCATGGAATTCAAGGTCCGGAGTTAATGGATGTTATGCGTAAACAATCTCAACGTTTTGGAGCTCAACCATTTTTCAAACATGTTACTAAGGTTGACTTTTCAAAAAGACCGTTTGTTATCGAAGCAGGTAAAGAAGTTTATACTGCCGATGCGGTTATTATTTCTACCGGTGCAACAGCAAAATGGCTTGGAATACCGAGCGAAGAAAAATACATGGGTTACGGTGTATCGGCTTGTGCCACATGTGATGGATTCTTTTTCAAGAATCAAAAAGTAATTGTGATCGGCGGCGGCGATTCTGCAATGGAAGAAGCAAATTACTTAACCAAATTTGCATCGGAAGTTTTAGTAGTTCACAGAAGAGAAGAATTCCGCGCTTCTAAAATTATGGAAGATCAGGCTAAGAAAAACCCCAAAATAAAATTTGCACTTAACAAAGTTGTAAAAGAAATCCTGGGCGAAGAAGAAAACGGAAGAAAGAAAGTAACCGGTGCTATATTAGAAGATACACGCGACGGCTCAACAGAAAAAGTTGAAGTTGACGGAATATTCTTAGCTATTGGACACAAACCCAATACCGATTTGTTCAAAGGTCAACTTGAAATGGATGAAACCGGGTATTTAGTTGTAAAAGGTGCATCAACTTATACTAATGTTGACGGTGTATTTGCTGCCGGTGATGTTGCCGATCATGTTTACCGCCAAGCTGTTACTGCAGCCGGAATGGGCTGCAAAGCCGCAATTGATGCCGAAAGATGGCTGGCTGAACAGGGTATTGAATAATCTTTAATTTTTAGTGTTAGTAACAAGGATTAACTTCTTAAATCGTTAATCCTTGTTCATAAATTATCATTATATCAATCCGTCCTTATAAACTGAATACTCTTGAATCATTGATTTAAAAGCATACCTTAGTTTTTAGTTTTCTTTAGTTTCTTTGTATTTCTTACTTACAAAAAATGCCGCAACAAAGCCGAGACCTGTCATTGTAAATAATAAAAACGGAACCCATTCCTCGTAGCCGGTTAATTCTTTTAGAAGCAGACCACCGCCGAGACCTAAACCAAAAAAGAAAGTTACAATTCCTATTTTCAACATTGCTAAAGGGTCACGCTTTTTACTATAAAGAGCCATCATCTGCTCGGTTGACAAACCGCGCTCAATTATCGTTGATCTTTCTCTATACCGCAGATAAAAATATGCAATCAGAACTGCGCCGGTCGAGAAAAATATTATTGGAACTACAATTACTTCAGATCCCATTTTACACTCCATTTTATTGTTACTGAAACTTTTGACTAATATTTTAGATAAAGGTTACACTCATTATTTAATTGTTGCCCTTTCGTGTTTTCTTTCACTTATTAAGACTTACTTTTTATTAATTTGGTTACAGTTTCTTTCTTGGAAAATTCTGTAACCTTTTTAAGCATTTTTATGTCATAAGTATTGAAATGAAAAAATTAACCGATGAGCAGATAATAGAATCAATTAAAAAAGGAAATCAATCGGATTTTGCTCTTTTAGTTGATCGTTACAAGGATAAAGCATTTTCTTTATTAAGGAAAATATTAAAAAATGATATGGATGCCGAAGAAGCTCTGCAGGACAGTTTTATGAAAGCATATAAGTCACTTGATACTTTTCGTTATGAATCTAAGTTTTCTACATGGTTTTATAGAATCACATACAATACAGGTTTAAGTGCGATAGCAAGTTCAAAAAGACAAATCGAAAAGGAAATGACTTCGGTTGAAGATCATTATTATTTAGAATATGAAGATGACCGGACTTATGCGGAATCTGAGAATGTAAAACAATACGTAATAAAATTAGTTGATAAGTTACCGCCTCGAAATGCATTGGTAATTATACTATTTTATATTGATGATATGTCACTCAAAGATATTAGTGAAGTGTTGGAGATTTCATTAGTGAACACTAAAGTATTGCTCCATAGATCACGCAACATTTTAAGAGAAATGATACTCAAGCATAATTTACAAGAGGTACTGCGATGAAAGAGTTAACAGACGAATTAATAAATAAATACATAGATAATGAATTAACAGTTTCGGAAATAAATCAATTAAAAGAATATCTATCTGCACATCCGAGCGAAGTAGAGAAATTGAAAGCTCATAAACTTGTTAATTCAGTTTTAAGTGAATTGGAATTTGATTCGGCTCCGGATAGTATTACCGATAAAATAATGTCGAAAATAAAAACAGTATATTCAGTTAAACCTCATAAAAGTTATTTCATACGGATTATTTTTTCGTTTTTTGGTTTGGGTTTTGTTGGTATTTATTTATTCGGATTAACTCAAGTGTCAAAAGAATCTATGAGCGGTAATCAGGAAATCATAGTTAAAATTTTTGATCACTTGAATGATGTGATCCCTTCTGTAAATTTTTCACTTAGCTCCGACATATTTATGCTGGTCATCTCAACATTTGTTCTAATTACGTTTATCGCAACATATTTAATGATCAATTCACACAAAATGTTTAAAGATAATATAGAAAATCTTTCTCATTGATTTCTTTAGATTGCCTTTCGCTTAAGTGATTTCTATTTTAGATTAATCACTATTTAACAATATTTATGAATACGAAATCAGGTTATGTTACAATAATCGGTAAACCGAATGCAGGCAAATCAACCTTAATGAATGCAATGCTTGGTGAAAGATTGTCAATAATTTCAAGCAAACCCCAAACTACAAGAAAGAATATATTAGGAATCATTTCCGACGAAAATCATCAAATTATTTTTCTTGATACTCCCGGTATTTTAGAACCTGCCTATTTGCTTCAGGAAAAAATGGTTGAGTTTATAAATCAAGCAATTAAAGATGCCGATATTCTTCTTGTTCTGTTTGACATTGAAAATGATCCCGGTGGAAATGAAATTTTAGAAGATGAAATTTTGTTTAAAAATATTCATAAACACAGAGCAAAAAAAATTGCAATAATCAATAAAGTTGATCTTTCGAATGATTTACAGGTAAAAAGATTAGCCGAAAAGTTAGAAAACACAAAACTCTTTGATGAAATATTAACGGTTTCTGCTTACCTTGGATTTAACGTAAATATTTTGCTGGATAAAATTAAAGAACTTCTCCCTGTCGGACCTAAATATTATCCCGATGATCAGATATCAAACGAGAATGAAAGATTTTTTGTTTCCGAAATAATCCGTGAAAAAATATTTGAACTCTATCAAGATGAAATTCCTTTTAGTACAGAAGTGCTGATTGAAGATTTCAAAGAAAGAGAAAATGCAAAGGATTTTATCTCCGCTTCAATAATAGTGGAAAAGGAAACTCAGAAACCGATAATTATTGGTAAAGGAGGGGATACAATTAAAAAGTTAGGAAGAATCTCACGAGCATCAATCGAGAATTTCCTTGGCAGAGAAGTTTATCTTGAATTGCGCGTAAAGGTTAGACCTAAATGGAGAAGTAATCAAAATCTATTAAAAAACTTCGGGTATTCGGTAAATAATGATTAACCATCCTCCTACCGGAAGAAAATATCTCGGCGAAGCTGCACTTCTAATTGCTACTATTATTTGGGGCGGTACTTTTGTTATTATTAAAGAATCTTTAAATGATATCTCTCCAATGTTGTTTATTACTCTACGATTTTCTTTAGCCGCGGTAATTCTCTTACCGGTATATTTTATTAAAAGAAAATCATTTTCTCGTGAATTACTTTTGAGCGGTATGCTGCTTGGACTATTCTTGTTCTTAGGTTTTTCAACTCAAACTGTTGGATTAAAGTTTACAACTGCAACTCGTTCCGGATTTATTACCGGCACAATGGTGGTATTTGTTCCAATCTTACAACTTATAATAAAAAAACGTCCGCCCACAAAAGGTGCAATTGCCGGTACAATTTTAGTATTTCTCGGTTTATCGTTTTTATCTTCGGGCGGTAATTCTATTTTTACTTTGTTTAGTGAACTCGGAGAGAATTTTAATTTCGGTGATTTTATGACTCTGCTCTGTGCGGTCTTCTTTGCATTCCAAATTGTTTATATAGATATAATATCACGAAAATATGACTTCTGGCTTCTCACTTTTACTCAATTAGCTTCGGTATCTGTGTTAGGAATTTTTGCAACTCTTCTTTTTGACGTTACTTCAATTGAGAATATAAAATTAATTCCAACTGATTATCTTTTGTTTGGAATATTATATACCGGATTACTTGCTACACTTATTAATATTGCAATACAAACTAAGTTTCAAAAGGAAGTTACACCAACGAAAGCCGGTATAATTTATTCCTTCGAGCCATTGTTTGCTGCTTTATTTGCATTCTTTTTATTAAATGAGAAAATCACTAATTTTGGCGTCATTGGTGGTGCATTAATTTTCCTTGGATTGTTAGTATCCGAAGCATACGACAGCATGAAGTTAATCTATGAGCAAAGACTTAAAAAGAGCTGAAATAATTGCAAAAGGATTAGTGCAGGGTGTTGGTTTTCGATGGTTTGTCCTTAAGCATGCACAACAGTTTGGATTAAAAGGTTATACAAAAAATTTATTTACCGGCGAAGTTCTAACTGTTGCAGAAGGCGAACAATTTTTATTGGAAGAATTATTCAATAAAATTAAAATCGGTCCCATGCATGCAGACGTGAGAGATATTTCCGTTAAATGGTGTGAAGCTAAAAACGAATTTACACATTTTGAGATAAGACATTGAGCAATCAATTTAGAATTGGTTTCGGTTATGATGTTCATCAGTTGACCGAAAAAAGAAAACTATTCTTGGGCGGTATTGAAATACCTCATACAAAAGGATTGCAAGGACATTCTGATGCCGACGCACTTCTTCATTCAATTACCGATGCATTACTAGGATCATTATCGTTAGGAGACATTGGAACTCATTTCCCTAATACCGATCCTCGGTATAAGGGAATAGAGAGCAGAATATTACTTACCAAATCTTATGAATTAGTTAAGAATGAGGGTTATTCCATTTCAAATATTGACGCAACTGTTGTTGCCGAACAACCGAAACTCACTCCATATATTCATGAGATGCGCAAAAGTGTTTCCGATATACTGAATCTTTCAGTTGATCAGGTTTCTATTAAAGCAACTACCTCGGAAAAGATGGGATTTGTCGGTGAGGAGAAAGGTATTAAAGTTTATGCTGTTGTATTAATCTATAAAGATGAAAATTAATGTTAGAAGATATCCTCTCATACATAAACACGGTTGATACTACCTTCATATATCTTATTCTGCTTTTCTTTGCATTTATTGAAAACGTCTTCCCACCTTCGCCAAGCGATGTAGTTATTGTAGTAGGTTCGTCATTAATTGCTTCAACCGAACTTGCTTTTATTCCCATATTATTTATTACAAGTATCGGCAGTGCACTTGGTTTTATTTTGATGTACTATGTTGGAAAGTTCTTCGGTGAAAAATTATTAAGACGCGGCAAAATAAAATTTATTAAGCATGGCGATATATTAAAAGCCGATAGATGGTTTAGAAAGTGGGGCTATAAATTAATACTGGCAAACCGTTTTCTACCCGGAACACGTTCTGTAATCAGCTTTTTTGCCGGTGTACATGAACTTGATGTAGGTCGTACTTTTGTACTTTCGGCAATAAGCGCTTTTGTTTGGAATGCTTTTATTATTTATTTGGGGATGGTAGTCGGTCATAATGTTGAGTTAATTGACTATTACCTTAATACATATTCGTATGCAATTATTGCTTTAACTGTTGCAGTGATTGCTGTTATAATAATTAGAATTTTTTGGCGAAAGAAGAAAGAAAACTGATTCGATGAATAATAACCAATACACGGTAAAGTTAAAAATAGATTTGAAGAGAGAAAGAAGAAAAGAATTACTATTAGCTTTGATTAGCGGTATAATGTTTGGATTAGCATTTCCTCCTTTACCTATTTTCCCATTACTCTTTGCCGCACTTATCCCGTATTTTATCATTATTGAAAAGCGAGAGTCTCTTGCTTCAATAAATAGAATTACTTACTTCACTTTTTTTATATACACAATTATTTCCGGTTATTGGGTGGGAAGTTGGCAGCCGGAAGCTGATGTTTTCTTGATGATTGCCGGAAGTGCATTGTTGTTTTTTAATCCGATCCTTTTCTTGATTCCTTCATCGCTTTATTACTTAGCATTTAAATCCTTTGGAAGAAAGACCGCGCTATTACTTTTCCCGTTATTCTGGGTCACTTCCGAATACTTATATAGTGTAACGGATATCAAATTCCCATGGTTAACCACAGGCCATTCGCTTTCTTATTTTAATTCCTATATCCAAATTGCTGATATCATCGGCTCATTCGGAATAGGAATAGTTGTGGTCTATATTAATGTACTATTTTACTTATCATACAAAAAGTATGTAGCCGAATTCAAAATTAGTAAGTATTTATATATTAGTATACTATTGCTTGTTATCCCAATTATCTATGGTGTTATAAGAACAAGTAAATCAGAAAGTAAGGATTTAACAGTAAAAGTTGGTGTCGTACAACCTAATTTTAATCCTTGGCAAAAATGGGAAGCCGGAAACTTAAGTGATCAACTTGAACTTTATCTTTCTTTGTCTAAAAATGAAATTAGGAAAGGTGCAGAGTTAATTATTTGGCCGGAAACAGCTCTGCCGGTTTATCTGCTCGGCGGTGGATATGAAAATATAGTTCAACGAATTCATAATTTTTGTGATACGAATAATGTTTCTCTTCTAACCGGAATGCCTCATGCCAATTTTTACTTTGACAGTACAAAAGCACCAAAGGATGCAAAGAAAACTGCGAGCGGAACATACTATACTTCTTATAATTCAATTCTATTGATTCAACCCGGAAGTAAAGATGTACCGATGTACGGTAAGATGAAGCTTGTTCCCTTCGGTGAAAAAGTACCATTTATTGAACAGATACCTTTGCTTGGAGATTTAATTAAATGGGGAGTAGGTATTTCCAGTTGGAACGAAGGAACAGAGCAAACAGTTTTTGAAATTTTTCGTGATGACAAATCATTTAAAACTGCAGGGCTTGTCTGTTTTGAATCAATTTATCCGCGATTTATTTCGGAGTTTGTTTATAAAGGTGCTCAGCTTATTGTAATTGTTACAAACGATAGCTGGTACGGCGATTCAAGCGGTCCTTATCAACATAAAGAGATTAGTGTTTTACGAGCAATTGAAAATAGACGAACAGTTGTAAGGTCTGCTAACGGCGGTATAAGCTGTGTCATTGATAAATTCGGCAATACTTTAATTGATACAAAAATGTACACAAGAACAAGTTTTACTTATGAAGCGGAACTTAATTCAGAAATAACTTTTTATACAAAAACAGCAAACGTATTACCGGTACTAAGTCTTATGGTTTCATTATTTGTTATGTTTGCTTTCACAATTAATAAACTAAAAAAGAAAACAAAATGATTGACTTAAGAAGCGATACCGTTACAAAACCCACTAAAGAAATGCTTAAGGCAATGTATGATGCCGAAGTTGGTGATGATGTTTATAAAGAAGATCCTACAGCTAATGAATTAGAAAGTTATGCAGCAGAGTTATTAAATAAAGAAGCAGCACTATTTGTCCCCAGCGGTGTAATGGGGAATCAAATTTGTCTAAATGTATTAACTCAACCGATGGATGAAGTTATTTGTGAAAAAGATGCCCATATATTTCAATATGAATCCGGTTCACCTGCAGCATTAAGCGGTATTCAGCTGTTACAGGTTGAAGGTAAAAGGGGAGTCTTTACACCCCGACAAATTGAACCGTTAATAAGACCGACAAGCGCTTATTATATGCCGCGCACAAAAGTAATTGAGGTTGAGAATACTCATAACCGGGCAGGCGGTACTATTAATCCGATTGAAAACATTGAAGCCCTCTGCAATCTTGCAAAAAAGTATAATTTATATTTTCATCTTGATGGTGCTAGAATTTGGAATGCTTCAGTTGCAACAGGTATCCCTCCTTCAAAATATGCAAGTTATTTTGATTCAATTTCTTGTTGTCTTTCAAAAGGATTAGGTGCACCTATCGGTTCCATTATAGCCGGGTCAAAGGATTTTATTAAAGAAGCATATCGCATTCGTAAAGCATGGGGCGGCGGAATGAGGCAAGTTGGTGTGATTGCCGCAGCCGGTTTACATGCTCTTAAAAATAATATCCAAAGACTCAAAGAGGATCACGAGAAAGCAAAAACATTAGCAGAATTTTTGAATAAATCGGATTCATTTGAAATTGATATGGAAAGTGTGCAGACTAATATTCTTATCTTCAAACCGAAAAAGAAATCCGTTGAAGATATTTTAAGTAATTCTAAGCAACTGGGATTACTCCTTTCAGTGGGAAGTGTTGGAACATTAAGAGCTGTTACTCATATGGATGCTTCTATTAAAGATATTGAAAAAGCAAAATTGATTTTGGGACAGCTTTAGAACTTGGAGTAAGATTATGATTAAGAGTAAGAGGAAAATAGATAAAAGCTTGTTTAAGCATCAAATAAAAGAGCAGGTAAAATTTCATGAAGTGGATATGCTGGGTGTATGCAACAACGCCGTGTACTTTAATTATTTTGAAGATGCACGCTTAAGTTATGTGTATGACTTGAAAAAGAATTTTAATCTTGAGGAATTTTTAGAAGGGAATTCGTTTTTCATTATGGTTCATAATCATTGCGATTATTTTGAATCTGCACATCTTGATGATGAGCTTAAAATATATACCAGAGTAAATGAAGTAAAGAACTCGAGTTTTAGTTTTGAACATATTGTTGAAAAAGTCTCTACTCAAAAAATTATTGCCAAAGGCGGTGGTACAGTAGTGCATATCGATAAATCAATTCAGAAATCAATACCGTTACCCGAAGAATTCTACAATGCAGTAAAATCCTACGAAAAAGAAGTTGCTATTTTAAAGAATAAGAAATAATTTCTTTTATTCTTTAATAAAATTCGGGGTCAATGTGAAGTTAGTGTTTGACATTGAAACAGTCGGTTTTGAAATCGACACACTCTCCGATTCTCAGAAAGAATTTCTACTTAGATATGCCGAAAAGGAAAAAGATAAAGAATCGAGAGAAGAAAAGATTGACGAAGCGATTCGCTATTTAAGTCTATATCCTTTCACTGCGAAAGTAATTGCGATTGGTTTATATCATACCGAAATGGAAAAAGCTCTCGTTCTATATGAAGGTGATAAAGATCTAAAGAATGTTGTTTCCGATGACGAACATGTTGTTTATAAAGCTATGACCGAAGAAGATATGCTCAAAACATTTTGGCAGTATGCTGAAAAAGTTGAGAGATTTATTTCTTTTAACGGAAGAAATTTTGATATACCATTTTTAATGCTGCGATCGGCTGTTTTGAAAATAAAACCGGCAGTAAATTTTTTGGGAAGCAGGTTTAATACATCTAAGCATATCGATTTATTAGAGCAGTTTACTTTTTACGGATTAATAAGAAAATTCAATTTGGATTTTTACTGTCATGCATTTGGTATTGAATCACCAAAATCAAAAGGCGTAAGCGGAATGGAAGTCAAACAACTTTACGAAGCAGGAAGAATCGAAGAGATTGCCGTTTACTGCGGACAAGATATACGTGCAACTTATGAGCTTTATAAAATTTGGAATGAATACTTAAACTTATAATTAATCATACGATTATTTGTAGTGAAAGTGATGTGAATTTTTCTAATATTACTTCCGCATCTTTTTATTTGCGGAGAAACGATGAAATTTCCAAAAACTATTAACATCACGCCACCATTAATAATCTTTGTAATTTTATTTTTCCTTGTTCTTACAGATGTTTTTTACGTAGAAAAAGCTGATGCGGAGACTACACTCGACAGGGTTTTCTATTTAATAATTCACATAAGTTTTTGGCTTTCTGCAGCTTACCTTTTCAACTCTATCATAAATAAATTTTTCTGGGGCGGAATTAATAAAATTCCTACCGGCAGTTTCTTATTAAACAAGATCAAAGATTTTTTAGGTGTTCTAACTTATGTAATTGTTCTCGTGATATTATTTATAAATTATTTTGATAATGAATTTACATTTGGGTTGTTAGCGGTTGCTATAATTACCGCATTAGTTGGAGCATTCATTCGACCATATTTTTTATGTTTTTTGAGATCTGTGTTTCTTTCTAATTCGGTTGCATTTAATATTGGTGATTGGATTAAGCTTGCGGCTATTAACAGCAATAAAGAAATAATTGGTGAAGTTGATAATATTGATCGTCGTAATTTACAGCTCAAAACCGAAAATGATACTATTCTCACAATCTCGCAATCAAGTTTGGCTGATTTTGTGATTGAGAATTATTGGGGAAGCGGAAAGGAAACAAGATTTGAAATAAGCTTTTGTTTTAATAATAATCTTCCTGTAAAAAGAGTTAAAAGAGTGTTGCTTTCTGCCGTTAAACAATCATTGGACGATAATAATTTACAGCCGTCTCAAGAATCTGAAGTTATTATTAAAAATGTTGATAAAGATATTATCCACTACTTAGTTTACTTTTGGCTAAATCCATGGAAGCAAATTACACCCGAGAAAATTATCGATAGAATTATTTCTACTTCCATTTCTTACTTGCAAACAAGCGGATTGTATTTTGCGGATAAAAAAGAAAGAGATTACCTAATTTCAAAACATGATGATATAGAAAACATAATAGCTAACATTGATTTATTCCATTCTTTAAATGAAAAAGAAATAACAGAATTAGCAAATAGCATTAATGAAATTGAATTTACAAAAGGAGAAAATGTAATTAAAGAAAACGATGAAGGGGATTCAATGTTTGTAGTTGTTGAAGGTTTGCTTGACGTTTTTGTTGCTTCAAAGGACGGTAAACAGATTAAAGTCGGTAGACTAAAACCAGGCGAATTCTTTGGTGAAATGTCACTTATGACCGGTGAAAAAAGAAGTGCAACAGTAGCTTGTTTAACTGATGTATTGTTATATGAAATTAGAAAAGAAAGTATCTCAAAGATAATTAGTAATCGTAAAGAGGTTATAAACGAATTCGGCGAGATTATATCCCGCCGAACTCAGTTAAATGTGGAAATCAAAGAAAAGTATGAAAAAACCAAACATTCATTACTTGATGAAATTGTAGGTAAGATAAAAAAATTCTTTAAGAATAGTTAGCTTATCTACCAACCTGGTCTAAATATTCTTTCTTTTTCATTAACTCTTCTTTAGATTCAACTCTGTCCGAATCCATTATAATAGCTTCGGTAGGGCACGCTTCAATACATTGTGGTTCATCGTAAAACCCAACGCATTCAGAACATTTTTCCGGCACAATATAAGTATGATCATCATTTAATGCAGGGTGCTCTTCGCCTGCATAATCGTAAGATACACCTGCATCATAAATAGCATTATTCGGACATTCGGGTTCGCATGCATTGCATGCAATACATTCGTCCGTAATCATAACAGCCATAGTACATCCTCCATAAAAAGAAAATTAGTGATGTTCTAATATACATATAATTCTAATTCTTCTTTTGTGACAGCATTAACAAAACCGTTAATACTATTTAAGAAATGTAAAAGTGAAATGACCCAAAAAAAATCTTACAATCGCTTTAAAATCACAATAGTCATATCATCGTGTTGAGGATAATCTTTTATAAATTTGCGCACATCATGTAAAATTAAATTTAATATTTCGTTTGGACTCTTATCGCTGTTATTGTCAATAAGTTTAATAAGAGATTCTTCACCGTATTGCTGAAGTTTTTCATTCATTGCTTCCGTGAAACCGTCGGTATAAAAAACGACAACATCACCAGAATTAATTTGTATTGAATCCTCAGTCAATGTTTCCTGGAAAACTTTCCCTTCTTCTAATCCGAGGGCTATACCTTTGCTCATTAAAAGTTTAGAATTTCCTTTTTCGGAACTGCAGAAAATACCCGGATTGTGCCCTGCGCGAGAATACAATAGTGAATGATTATTCACACCAAGTATAGCGTAGAACATGCTTACGAAAGAATTCTTCTCTATTGTTTTGTAAAGAAGTTTATTCACTTTACCGAGAACAACACGGGGTGATACATTTTCTTCTGCGTGTGCTTGAAGTATCCCTTTTGTTAAAGTCATATAAATTGCCGCACCAACACCTTTGCCGGAAACATCACCGATTGCAATACCGATTTTACCATCACTCAATTTCACAAAATCATAATAATCACCGCCTGCTTCTTTTGCAGGAATACTAATACTAGCAATTTCATAACCGGCAATTTTCGGCTGTTCTTTAGGAAGCAAACTTAACTGAACTTTTGCTGCAATTTCCAATTCTTTTTTCAATCGTTCTCGTTCGGAAATTTTTTCTATGTGGGAAGGGAGACCGTAATTTTCCAATATAAATTCTTCATTTCTTATTCTTCCGAGTATATATGCCAAAGGAACTATTGCAAAAACAGCAAAGACAAATATTGTATTGAAGAAATAATAACTTGCAGAGGATGAACCTAATGTGAAAAGATTATAAGTCAATACTGAATAAAATAATGTAGCTAATATTGTCAGCAAATCAAATTTGAAATACAAATAACCGATTACCAAGCCGAAGAGAAAACTAATTATTATGTTCAGAACAAAGTTATTAATCGAAGGTGGTGTAGCTGATATAACATTTGCTAAAACTGTAATCAAGCCAACCATTAAAACGGCTCTGCTTTTCTTTCTCCACCTGGAGAAACTCAGACTAACAACAAAAAATGTTACAACTATCCCCCCTAAAGTTGCATCGATAAATGCTTGACCAACTACAGAAATAAACGGAATAAAACCGTAAAACATATCGAATTTTGCTACCGGACTGATAAAAAGTGAAGATGATGGTTGATTAATAACAATAGCTATTAATAAATAAATGAAAGCAATACTTAATCCTAATACCAAACCGCGAAGTAAACCGGTTCCGGCTGATATAGTAAATATATGTCTACGAATAATTGAATCGGTGCCTCTTAGTTTCTCGGGCCATAATTCCCTTGCATAAGATTCACCAACAGACCAAGCCGCAAATACTAATAGTGCAAGTAGAAATTGGATTAATAATCCGTTAATTAAAACAACAATTATTTTTACGGTTACAAAAGATAAATTCCCAATGTGGGTTCCTTGTCCCAAATTCGGCCAAACGTTAGCTACCGCAATCAATGCAATAGCAAAATAAATAATGAAAAGTGACCTACCGACATTAATCCAAACTTCGCCCTGGTGATATTTCTTGAGAAAGTAGTAAAGTGCGAAGACCATTAGAAATGCAACAAAGATTACCGAAGAAGTACCGAATAATGCCTCACTTGAATCAAAATACTTTCTGTCGTTTTCAGGAACAAGAAAGAAATATTCATATACACCGGGCTGATCCCCTTGGATTTTTCCCCTTACAATTAATTCACCTTCAATAAACTCGGTTTCTTTTTTCCATCTGAATGAATGATCGGTTCTATTAGAATAATTTTCTTCTCTGCTTTCGGTTAATTCAAACTCGGAAAGATCGATTGGTAAATTCTCGGTTATCGTCAACCTCATTAATTCTTCCGCTTCAATCTTTGTAAGTGAATTAATCGATGTAACATCCGGAATTTGTTTCTGATAACCTGTAATTAATCCATGATTAGAAATTGTGATCGTGTATGTTGTTTGCGGAATATCCAATGATGTATTCGTATGAAAATAAACTATCCATCCAAACAAGTTCCAGGTTTCATCTTTACTTAGTTTTTCAAATCCTTCATTTCCTAATTCCTTAACAATATACTTGTTGGTAATTGAATTATCATTGACAAAACTTTCCACCCAATAAACTGAGACATCAACTCCTTTGGAAACAAGATAATCAGTTGCAATTTCTTCAGCTTGAGCTCTGCTGATTTTCAAATCGGCAGACTTAAACGGGGAATATTGATATAACCAAAAGGTGAGAACTATGATTACAATACCGAAGATTATCCAGTATTTATCATTCGCAAAATTTTGTTTCATAACCGAACCTGAAAAATTATAAATGGTTTTAATCTTGAGACGAACGAAAAATAGAAAGGTTTGCTTCATAAATCAATTAAAGAAAACCCATTTTACCAAACTTCTTAAAAAGTGTTATATTGACATCCTATTTAATTTATATATTCATGAGAGGTTTATGATAGAGCCTGAAGTAACCTTAGAATTAGCCAAAGAACATGGTCTCACCGAAGAAGAATACGGATGGATTTGCGAAAGATTAGGGCGAACTCCTACATTTACCGAGCTTGGTGTTTTTAGTGTTATGTGGAGTGAACATTGCAGTTATAAAAATTCAATTGCATTGCTGAAAACTTTACCACGTGAAGGGGGAAAGTTACTTGTTGGCGCAGGAGAAGAAAATGCAGGATTAGTTGATATTGGTGATGGTTTAGCAATTGCATTCAAGATTGAAAGTCATAATCATCCGTCTGCAGTTGAACCTTATCAAGGCGCCGCAACAGGTGTCGGTGGAATTTTACGAGACATTTTTACGATGGGTGCACGCCCCATAGCGGCACTAAATTCGCTTCGATTTGGAACACTTGATGATAAAAGAACCCGTTATTTGTTTGAAGGGGTGGTAAAAGGAATCGGTGATTACGGAAACAGTTTTGGTGTTCCAACGGTAGCCGGTGAAGTTTATTTTGATGAATGTTACAAAGGAAATCCTCTCGTTAATGCAATGGCAATAGGGTTGGTTAAACATAACCAAACAGCCTCGGCGACTGCAAAAGGTGATGGTAATCCTGTTTTTATTGTAGGGTCGGCAACAGGCAGAGATGGAATACACGGTGCAACATTTGCCTCAGAAGAAATTTCCGAAGCTTCCGAAGCTAAACGTCCTTCCGTTCAGGTAGGTGATCCTTTTACAGAGAAACTATTGCTTGAAGCAACTCTTGAAATTATAAAAAATGATTGGGTTATCGGTATTCAAGATATGGGTGCTGCCGGCATCTCCTGTTCAACTTCCGAGATGAGCGATAAGGGTGAATCCGGGATGCAAATAGACTTGGATAAAGTTCCTCTTAGAGAAGTTGATATGAGCGCTTACGAAATAATGCTTTCGGAAAGTCAAGAAAGAATGCTTGTTGTTGCTAAAAAAGGTTGTGAAGAAGATATCATCAAAACATTTGACAAGTGGGATTTACATTGCGAAATAATCGGATATGTGACCGATAAGAAAATATTGGAAGTCCATCATAATGGTGAAAAAAAAGTTGAAGTAAATCCTTTTGAGCTTGTTCTTGGCGGTGGAGCTCCGGTATATAATAGAGAAACAAGAAAACCGAAATATATAGATGAGAAACATAGTTTTGATTTTTCAAAACTTCCTCAGACAGAAAACATTACCGAAGCTTTTAAGAAAGTGTTTTCGTCACCTAACATTGCATCAAAAAGATGGGTTTATGAACAATATGATTCTATGGTTAGAACAAATACAATTGTTGGTCCCGGTTCCGATGCAGCGGTTATTTATATAAAAGAGACTAATAAAGCAATTGCAGCAAAGACAGACTGTAATGGGCGTTATGTTTACCTCAACCCGAAGGAAGGAGCAAAAATTGCAGTTGCCGAATCCGCCCGCAATATTGTATGCAGCGGCGGAAAACCTTTAGCAATAACAAATTGTTTGAATTTCGGTAATCCTTACAAACCTGAAGTTTATTGGACTTTCAAAGAAGCAATTGAAGGAATGGGTGAAGCATGCCGATTTTTTAATACGCCTGTAACCGGAGGTAATGTTAGTTTCTATAATGAAAGTCCTGATGCCGCGGTTTATCCGACACCGGTTATTGGAATGGTAGGATTGATTGAAGATTTAAAACACATCACAACAGCCAACTTCAAAAATATTGGTGATTTAATTTATGTCTTTGGTGAAGATAAGGAAGAATTGGGAGGCAGCGAATTCTTAAAAGTACTTCACAAAAAAGTTGAAGGTAATGCTCCGCATATAGATTTGCAGATTGAACAAAATCTTCATAATACAATTCTTTCCTTAATTAATGATGGATTAATTGAATCGGCTCATGATATTTCGGAAGGAGGAATTATATCGGCAATTGCAGAATGCTGTATAATTGATGACGAAAATCCGGTGGGAGCTGAAGTAAAAATTCCAATCAAAACAAGAGAGGATTTTACTTTGTTTTCCGAGTCACAGTCGAGAATTATTGTGAGTGTTAAAGCAGAAAACAAAAAGTTATTTGAAGAAAAAGCCTCTAAATTATTTACTCCTTTCATTCAGATCGGTGAAACAAAAAAAGAAAATCTTACTATAAATGATAAATATATTTTTGAATTGGATAAACTATTAGAACTTTATTATAAATCGATCCCATTAAAAATGAATGAATATTAAACACCTAAAAACATATTTTTCTATTGAAACCTTAAAGAAGATTTTTGAAGAGATTAAGTACTACGCTCTCGGTTTGTATGATCGGATGGATAGACATCATATTTTCCTATCCGGCGGCGGTATTGCATTTTCATTATTTGCAAGTATTATACCTCTTACACTAATAGCCTTTTCATTTTTGGGGAATTTATTAGATAATGAATCGGTAGAGTATCAATTAATGAATCTAATCGAAACGATTATACCGTATCCGGATTACGCTAGGCATCTTCATTCGGTAATAATGTCGCTTGTACCCGAAGTAATTGAATACAAAACAATTGCCGGTTATATAGGTGTTATCGGGCTCTTCTTCATTTCAAGTGGTCTTTTCAGCAGTCTCAGAACAATCTTAAATAGTATTTTTCATTTTACCGAAGATAAAAATATATTGATCGGTAAGCTTCGTGATTTTGGAATGGTAATCCTGCTTGTAATATTTCTACTTCTCTCGATTGTAATTTTCCCAACTGTAAATATTCTCACCAACTTAGCAATTGAAAGTGATCTGCTTAAATTCTTTGAAATAAGTTCTCTCTTGGAATGGTTGTTCTCAATAGGCTCAACATTAATTATCTTGCTGATGTTCTATGTATTCTATAAAATTATTCCTTACGCCAAACTAGGCAAAAGAGTTCCGTTAGTCGCGGCAATAAGTTCCACAATATTATGGGAAATCGCAAGGCAAGTTTTTGGCTACTATATCTCCCAAATAGCAACCCTAAATCGAATTTACGGAACTTATGCTTTAGTAGTAGTAGTTGCTTTTTGGATTTATTATTCCTCGATTTTATTTATAATTGGAGCAGAAATAGGTCAGCTTTACCGAGAACGTAGAAGTGAAAAGGAATTGTTGAGTTATGAAAAGACATGAGAGTTTAATACCGCTTTCACACCAGCATCATAGTTTACTTATTCTAGCCCAACTTATAAAAAAAGATTCACCACAATACAAAGGTCTTCCTACAAACATACCAGAGAAACGAGTTTATACTTTAAATAAATTTAAGGAAGAAATTGTACCACATTTCGAAGCCGAAGAATTAATTTTAATTCCTTTTATCTTGGGTAAGAATAAAAGAATTGATAATCTCTCTGAAGAAATAGTAAGTGAACACCAGAAAATATCTGAAATTATGGAACTTGTAAGAAACAAAGTTGATATTGAAGAAAATTTAGATAATCTCGGTAAGCTGCTATCCGTTCACATCCGGAAAGAAGAAAGAGAATTATTTCAAATAATACAGGAAGTATTTTCCGAAGAACAGCTTTCAAAATTGTTAAATCAATTTTCGCATTTGAATAAACCTAAAAGCTGCTGATGATAAAAATCATACCGCTCGGTGGAACTGATGATATTGGAGCAAGTTGTATCTATCTGAATATTGACGGTACCGGCTTGCTGCTTGATTGCGGTGTTCATCCTAAAAAGAAGGGAATAGATTCGCTTCCCGAACTTGATCTATTAAATAATCTACCGCTTGACTATGTATTTATATCACATGCTCATCAAGATCATATCGGGGCATTACCCATACTTATTAAAAGGTTTCCTCATGTTATAATTTATGCTACACCCCAGACTCAAGAAATAGCAAACTTAACTTTGCACAATGCCGTAACAATTTTAGAAAAAGATTTCAATGATCCCTCATTAATTTTATACTCCCACGAAGAAATTGACCTTCTTGTAAAATCAATTATTGCCGTTGAATATAACGATGAAATCCAGTTAAAAGGTCTACGGCATAAATCACTCGAACCGATAATAGTACAATTTTATGATGCAGGGCATATTCTCGGCTCCGCTTCAATTTTAATTAAGTATAAACACAAATCTTATTTTTATACCGGTGATATAAGAATTTCCCCTCAACAAATTATGAACGGTGCAAAGCTTCCTCGCTATTTAATTGATACTCTATTAACCGAAACAACTTACGGTTCGGTCTCATTAAAAAACTTACCTGAACTCAAAGAGGAAAAAAAACGGTTTGCAAAAGCTATTAACAAAATATTAGGTAAAGGAGGTTCTGTTTTAATACCGGTCTTTGCGCTAGGGAAAACTCAAGAGATTCTTTCCATTATTCATTCACTAATAAAGAATAATGAACTAACCGATGTACCTGTTTATACAGGCGGTGTAGGAACAAAAATTTCGCAAGTTTACGATAAAAACAGATTTATTGTTAATGTGCGTGACAAAAATTTTGAGTTATCAAAAATACCTCAAGAAAATTTATATAATATAACCGACCCAACATACTTTAACCGAAAACCTGGTATTGTATTAGCCGCTTCTGGTATGATGATTGAGAATACAACTTCATTTAAACTAGCTAAGCATTGGTTAAGGCAGAAAGATTTTGGAATATTTTTCGTCGGTTACGTTGATGTTGATTCTCCGGCATGCAGAATCTATTCCGCAAAGAGAAATCAAAAAGTTCAACTAACAGATTTCAGCGAACCGATTGAATTGAAATGTGAAATTGATAAGTTTAGTTTCCCCTCCCATTCAGACAGAAACGAAATTTTCAGCATTATAGAAAAATACAAACCGGATCAGGTAATTTTATTGCATGGTGAAAATAATTCTAGAGATTGGTTTGGGTATAATATTTTAAAGGAATTTCCAAACATAAAAGTATATGCACCGACTACAGGATCGGAAATTCTAATTGAGTCATAAGTACTTCTTCTTTATTTTAATTGTAAGTAATTATTTATATGTGAGGTGAACAATGGAACAGCAACAATTTCATTATGCAGGTTTTTGGCGGAGATTTGTAGCGTACATAATTGATCAAATTCTAATTGGAGCTGTTAATTTTGCAATACTCCTTCCGCTCTATTTAATTTTTGGTCTCGGCATATTTGCTTTTGAAAACTTTGAGGGGTTTGAAAAATTTTCGAATGTGAATTCAACCGTTCAATATGAAGACGAATATACGGCTGCTTTTGTTATTGCAATAATATTCGTTGCATTAATTGTGGGTGGTATTTCCATCATTATTCAGTGGTTGTACTACGCCTTAATGGAGTCATCTTCAAAGCAAGCAACTTTAGGTAAAATGGCGCTTGGAATTAAAGTTACTGATATGAATGGTAATAGAATTTCATTTGGAAGAGCAACAGGAAGATTTTTCGGAAAAATTATTTCGGGGTTAATATTAAATATCGGCTATATAATGGCGGCTTTCACACAAAAGAAACAAGCTTTGCATGATCTTATGGCAAATTGTCTTGTAATTTTAACGCTACCAAGTTATCAACAACATCAAGGAGGGTATAATGAAAATGTCCAAAGTAATATTACTTCTTAGCATCGTACTTGTTTTAGTTACAAAGGATATTAGTGCCAAGGATGGTTTTCTTGTTCATTTATCAAGTAAAGATCCGCACCGGGTTTCGATGGCATTATCTTTTGCCTTAAAAATGGCGGATGATTATGATGTTTTTATTTTTGTAGATGTTGAAGGTGTTAATGCAGTACTTAAAGATGTTGAAAGTATACGATTCAAAAATTTTGAAGCAACTCGTACAATGTTAGATAAACTGATAAAAGCAGGTGTTCAAATTGCCGCTTGCCCGATGTGTCTGGAAGCTATGGGGCATACGCAATATGATCTAATTTCCGGAATTAAAATTGTTGATAAAAAAGATTTCTTTAATTTTACCTCGGGTCGTATTATAACTTTGGATTATTAAAAAAGGTGAGCTTTTCGGCTCACCTTTTAAAGGGCATCATTTTAGTGGGAGGGACCACTATCATTTTATGAGGGTGCTTCTATTTATTAGAGTCAATTTAGATGCCAAATTCGATTAGCGCAAAATTGTTGATTTTCCAAATACGAAATTAATTTATCTGTTCATATTTAACCAACTGCAGAAATTATTACCGTGTTCAGCCGTGTAAAGATTACCGCAAAGTAAATTGTATCATTATATCCTTTATTAAATTATTTGTGATGTAAAATCTTTGCTTTCAAAGAGTTTATTTTTATATTCATTTACTAATATTGAAGAACAGATGGAAATTATACTAATACAAATATTTGCTACGGTTTTCTTTGTTGGAGGAGTCTTTCTCTTAATCTTTTGGATGATTAGAAGGAAAAAATTTCTCAAACAATTTAGTTTTAATAAGAGACCTCATATCGATGATTTTGAAGAACTGCTAAGCAGTAGTTTTTATAAATCTTATTCAAAAGATTTTATCGGAGCAATTGAAGATATTAATAGAGCCCTCAAACTGAAACCGCATATGGAGCGATTATATTTCCAGCGTGCAAAATTGAAAGAAGAGTTGAAAGATTATGAAGCCGCTAAAGCTGATTATACAAAAGCTATTCTATTAAAAAGCAATTATGATGTAGCATACCTTAACAGAGGCTTAATAAAATTAAAACAGCAAGATTATCTTGGTGCAAAGAAAGATTTAATCAAAGCTCAACAACTCAACAAAAATTTAAATGAAGTAGGATTGTTTCGTAGAGAAGCTGAAATGCACATCACAAATCTTAATGAACAGCAGAAAGATATTATTGATCTTTTTGATGATTCGGGCAATTCGCAAAAGGGTAATGCCATCTAAGCTGCTTCCTTAACATTATCTTAACAAAAGATTAACACTATATTAACCCCGCAAGTATCTTTATTGTATTAAATTTATTAGTAAATCAGAAATATTTGAGGTAGGCATGTCAAGAATTAATTATGAACTGACATTATATCATTCGCCTTATCACGATACTCTTGTAGAAGAACTTAGTAATATTATTAAACAGAAAAAAAACATCTATCGAAACATTCTAACCGAGAGGGATTTTAATTCAAAACTGTCCTTTGAAGAAAGAGAAATTCTTAAACACCTAATTTCAAAAGAAGATAAAATTCTTTTAGAACTGATAGAACACAAAGGGTGGATGAAGTTTAACGGAGCCAATTTAAATTCTCTTGCTAACGAAAAATAAACTTTGATCAAAAATATTTATAATGAATATCCAATTGACCTATCTAAACCAATTACCATTTTATTTGCACGTATTTATCCTATTTGCTATATTCTATTAAATCCTTCCTCAATTATGGCGGATTGCTTCACGGGGGGAAGCAGTTATTATTTAACCCTTGCGGAGTATGCCATGAAAATTAGAACTCAATTAGATACCGATGACTACCTAATCATAATATTACTTTTTATTGGAGTTGTAATTGCGGCAGTGGGAGTTTATTCTATCGGAATGAAATTTTTGCAATGGCTTGGATCGGCATTATCCCAAATCAATATGCAATAATTTGTTTAAAAAATTCTTACATGTGTATATTATATTTTCTTTTAAATATTTTTTCCAGTTATTTTTTATCAAATTAAACGAGGTGATTAAATGAATAATAGGTTAATTATTACTTGGCTAATTTTTGTTTTCTTATTAATTGGGTGTGAGCGTAATGAACAAACAACACATTCTAAGGAAATAATAACAAAAGAGAAACAATCAAGTCTGACACCTGACGATGTTATAGAAAATCTAAAAATAGGGAATGATAATTTTGTTCGTAATAATCTAACTCCAATAGATTATTTGGCTCAAGCTGAAGCTACGGCAGATGGACAATATCCTGAAGCTATAATTCTTTCTTGTATTGATAGTCGTGTTCCGGTTGAATTAATTTTTAATAAAGGTATCGGTGATATTTTTGTTGCAAGGGTAGCCGGAAATTTTGAAGATGAAGATATTCTTGGTAGCATGGAATATGCAGCAGCTGTTGCCGGTTCAAAATTAGTCGTTGTTCTTGGTCATTCACATTGTGGTGCAGTTAAGGGGACTATCGACAAAGAGAATGTAGAAAAACTCGGTCTTGAAAATTTGAATGAATTATTAGAAAAAATTGAACCTGCAGTTAATGCTGTTTTATTACCCGATGAAGAGCGCTCACCCAAGAATCATGACCTAATTGATAGAGTAATTGAAAAAAATGTAGAGTTAACTATTGATAGAATTAGAGAAAAAAGTAAAACGTTAGGTCAACTTGAAGAGGAAGGCAGAATTAAAATCGTTGGTGCTATTTACGATATTGAGACAGGTGTTGTTAGATGGATGTAATGAATATTCTTGGAAAATATTTTTTGATTATATAATAACTGATTTTAAAGATGTTTCATTATTTTTTTTTATGACCTATAATTTGATTCAATATTAATAGAGAAAATATTTTGCTTCGTAGAAGAAGTTTTATAAAAAATTCTTTTTTTAGTGTAATTGGTTTTTCTGTTTTAAGAAAAGATTCTTTGTCAATTCTAAAACAAGCATTTGATGACCTTAATTTTAATCAAAGCCCTAATGAAGAGTTTTGGTTGAAAGTTAGAAGTGCATTTAACATTGATGATAAACTGATTAATCTTAACAGCGGCGGAATTTCTCCTACTCCTACCTCGGTTCATAATCGGTTTAAAGAATATTTAGATAAATCCAACCTACTTCCAGCATATTATAATTGGCATGTGTTTGAACCTAAGAAAGAACTCGTTAGAAAGAAAATAGCAGAGAATTTCGGAGTTGACTCCGAAGAAATTGCAATAACTAGAAATGCAAGCGAAGCTCTACAGATTGTTCAGCAAGGTTTGGATTTGAAAAATAAAGACGAGGTAATTATTACAGATCATGAATATTTTCGAATGAAAAACACATGGGAACAATTAGAAAGACGAAGAGGAGTAAAAATTATACAAATACAATTACCTGTCCCTTTTTTTGATGATGATTATTTAATTGAAGAAATAAGAAAAAGAATTTCATCACGGACAAAAATCTTACATATTTCACATGTAGTTTATCTAACAGGACAAATATTACCTATAAAACAAATCTCACAATTGGCACATGAAAACGAAATTAAATTGATTTGTGATGGAGCTCAGTCGTTTGCTCTGTTGCCTTTCAATCATAAAGATATTGAATCTGATTTTTTTGGTACAAGTCTGCATAAATGGTGTTATGCCCCAATTGGGACCGGGTTTCTGCATATCAGAAAAGAATTGCTCACCAAAGTTTGGCCACTTATGGCAGCTCCAAAATCTATGGATAGTAATATTAGAAAATTTGAGGAAATTGGGACACATCCGGCAGCAAATCATAACGCGATAATCGATGCAATTGAATTTAATTCTCAAATTGGTATTGAAAGGAAATTGAATAGAATTAAGACACTTAATAATGCTTGGATAAATAGAATATCCGGCTATCCGGAATTTAATTTACTTACAAATACAAAAGATTCAAGTAAGTGGTGCGGAATGGTTTTATTCAATATCAATGGAGTAAATTCTGGGAAATTATATAAGTATCTTCTCGAAGAAGAAAAAATTTTAACATCACCAATGGTTCACAATAACTTTGAGGGTATTAGAATATCTCCCAATATCTTCAACTCGTTAAGCGAAATGGAAAAATTATCAGAAATTTTGGAAAGTGTGATTGAGGGTAAGGTAGATCAAGTTAAGAAATAATTTTAAGCCAACACCCCAAAAGGAGTTTTGAGATGTTGGCTGTTCTTAAAGTTACTTCATCAATATCATTTTCATAGTTTTTGTATAGTTACTCATTCTGATTGAGTAGAAGTAAATTCCTGCAGATAGATTATTGGTTTCAAAAATAGCCTCATAAGCACCTGCAGTCTGAACTTGATTAACAAGAGTAGTAACTAATTGACCAAGTATATTGTAAACGTCTAATTTTACGTATGAAGGCTCCTTAACATCATACCGAATAATAGTAGAAGGATTAAAAGGATTGGGATAATTTTGATACAGATTAAATTCTTGAGGAATATAATCCAAATCATTCCTAATACTTGTAATTAGAGAGTCAATAGTAACTTTATAATCTTCAACTTCACCAGGTTTTATATTTATTTCAGCAGGGAATAAAAATGTTTCCGTAGGTCCTAAACCCGTTTGATTACTAAACCTAAACCTCATGAATGTTTCCCCGGGAGACGCATTCTCCGGTATTGCTATAGTCAAGGTATCAAGTCCACCAAACAGTTCTACATCAATAATAACCTGTTCTAAAGGTTCCCAAGAACCACTTTGATCAAAGTCTAACCAAGCACTCAAATAACCGCTTTGACCAGATGGGACATTAGATTTAACCTCAATACTTGCTAAAGCTCCGGAGGTTAGTTCATCTAAGAATATAATACCATCTTCATCATCTAGATTATCTGAATCATCACCAAGAGCATCCGGATGAGGAAGTCCGTCTAATTCAGCATCAACTAATTCACCAAGATACCACTGACTTAACATATGGAAGGCACCATTATCAGCAAACAATGTCGGATAAGGTTCCGGTGCATCACCAAAATCAATAGGAGGGAGAATAGCAATTAAATAATCTTCAACTTCACCGTCTTTAGCCGGACCGGTAACTTTCAGATTTGTTTGGGTACTGTATCTAAACCTAGCATAAGACCAACCAATTTTTGCATCTTCGGGTACAGTGAAAGTTAACAAAGTATAATCCGGACCGGAAATAATAAGCTCGTCATCAAATACATGTTCGTTTAAGTCATCCCAATCGCCATCGCCGTTAAAATCGATCCACAAATTTAAGAACCCGGTTCTTGTAGCCAAAGGTTTGAAAGAAACATCTGCCCCTTGGGTAAATCCATGTACGATTAAGTTTTTGTTGGGTACTTTTGGATTAGGACCGCTGTAGACAATTTGGTAACCATCAATAAGTAGAATTCCATCTTCGTCATCTCTGTCATTAATATCATCACCAGATGCAAAAATATCCGGTTGCCCATCATTTTCACTATCAGTTAAAACAGAGCCGAGTAAAGTTGTTGGAGTCGCAATATGTCTAGCGCCATCATCAACCAACATAACTGGATAACCATGAGGGAAATAAGGGTATTCATTATCAATTAGTCTGTTTGCATCTCCGTAATCAAAGCCAAGACCAACATAATCCTCAACCTCGCCATCTTGTGAGATGCCGAACCAAACAGGCCCAAAAAGAGTTTGAAGATCAGTCCCTAGCCTGAATCGAGCATAGCCTGGGCCCTCAATTAGTTCCGGAACAGGAAATGTATAGTGATATGTTCCTTCTGCAAAAATTTCTTCGTTAATAATTAATTCACCCTCCACCGGTTCAAATTGACCATTACCGTTAAAGTCAATCCAAGCTGCCAAGAAAGTAGGAAAGTCATCAGGATCACCGGTTATGGTTACTTCGACTACACCGCTTATGCCCGGTAAGAACTTTAAAAATTCAACACCGTCTTCATCATCAACACCGGTTGTATCATCACCATTTGCAAAGTCCGATGGAATTCCACTAGGCTCTGTATCTCTAAGTTGACCAAGTTTAGCTCCAACAGCAGCATGTCTAGCTCCCAACGGAGGAAGAGTAGGATAACATTGATCACCCGGAGGGCAAGCTCCTAATAATGAATCTGAAGGTTCTGGTAAATCTCCCCAATCTAATAATTCAAAATGATTACCGAAGTTTAAGTTATTGATATTTTGACCCGCTGAGAGTGAAACACTATATTCATTGTTAACAGGAACAGTTTGTTCCCATCCTTCTTTTTGAACTTCTCTAACAATATAATTCCCGGGGGCTAACCCGTTAAATAAAAACCAACCGAATTCTGTTCTTGGATCTAAATTACCGCTTCCGTCAAGATCTCTAGCATATGTTTTTTGTTCTGCAAGAAGTTGACCAGAACCGGAAAATAATTGGATAACCCAATGGTTAATTCCAAGTTCATCCGGATCAAGAGTTCCATTTTTATTGTCATCAAAGAATTTTCTTCCGCTAATTGAGCTACCGGTAGGATAATTCCCGAAATCAAGATCGTTAACGGGGTTACCGTCATCTACTTGAATCTCATGAACACCTCCTGAAGGATAGGTTTGTATCCAGCCCTCTACTGTTCCTTCAGATATTGTGTAATTACCTGGCGGAACCTCTGCAAATGAATACATTCCGCTTGAACCTGTGGTTGTAGAGAGATTTAGGGTACTGCCGGCATAAGAATTCCCAGTTAAGTTAACAGGCCAGTCAGGGATTTTATCCTCACCTTCATCTTTATTACCGTCTTGATTTTCATCCAACCACTTTTCGCCTGTAATTTCTGAAGGTGGTGGAATTAAAAGAAAATCCAATTCAGTTATATTCGCACCAACCTCAACAAATATATCAAAAAAACTTTCGGATGGGCTTTGGATCATCCAATTTTCAGGTGGTGTTACATTCAATTGATAATCACCTGGTGGTAGAGATTGAAAGATATAATTTCCATCCTCTCCTGATGATATATCCTTCTGGATTTCATAAATATCTGTATTTGGGAAGGTAACAGTACCGGATAAATTTAATTGAACTAATTCAATCGGTATTACCTCAGTAGAAGTTCCTCCATAGACCTTTGCAGTTTGCCCCGCTAACGAAGCAGGAGGTGCAGTTGTAAACTGATTTATATTCCCAAGTATTTGATTCTCTTCGCATACTAGTGCTGTTCTTACGTAATAGTCGGTATTAGGTAATAATGGATCATCAAAAATGAAAGTAGTATTCTCAATATTTGTTGTGGATGTAAAAGGTACAGACTGTGATGGATCAACACTCTCAGGTGTGGTTCCTAAATACAATTCTATTAAAATAGGTGGTGAAGATTGATCCGAAATTTGATCTATTTCTATTATAGCTGGAGAAAAAGGGTAATTTTGCGTTCCATCACTTGGCATTAGAACCGATAAAGGTGGAGGGCATGGATCATCTACCGTTTCTGTTGTAAATATAAATGGTCCATTGTCTGTAATGCCAGATGGATTTTCTTGTCTAACCGCCCAGTAATAGTCAGTTTCTGAAGTAAGAGGACCTGGTGGTGTAAATTGTGTAATTGGATTGAGTGTATTTGTAAGAGGTGGTGCAGTATTGGGATCTACACTTGCTGGTGTTGTTCCAAAAAATATAAATGTTTCACTAATTGGAGGTCCACCATTCGTCCATTCTATAGTTGGCGGTGGTGATATGGGGATATCAGTAGCGCCATTTTCTGGAAAGAGAATAATTATATTTTCGGGGGCTTGGTTAACAATGTATGATTGTTGTAGATTATCGTTCCCTGGATTTACCTCGAATGCATATTGATTATATACAATTACGGTGTGCGTCCCAGCAACCTGTGGTATAAAAGGTAACGCCATACTAAATCCGACAGCTTGGAATGGATTAAGATCAACTCCATTAACAGTTTCTGAGTAAATTTGAGTACCGAATGGGTCTAACACCCGAACCCCTGCAATCCATTCATTAGCGAATGCAGTAACGACATTATTATTATATATTTCAAATGAAACATATACTTCACTCCCAATAAAACTTTCTCCAGATGGGGGATTAAATATTACATTTCTTGGTAGTAGATCAGTTGCATAAGTATTAGTAATAAGAAAGCAGATTGTAATTAATAATAAAAACAATCGTCGATGTGAATTCATAGAAAGCCCCTTTTCTTTTATTAGAATAATAATAGGACAACTTTACTACTATGAATACGATATATAAGAGGACAAAAGGTGTTTTTAATTTAACTGAATTGAATTATATATGCAAGAAGATTTAATTCGTATAGCTGGATTTTGATATTCATCAAATTGAAGGAAATCTGAAAATGAAAATATGAATAAAAAATTGTACGTATTTATTAATTTAATTATGAGGTGAATAAGAGGTATGCGAAAAAACAGAAATCTTCAATAGAAATCTTTCTAACAAGCCAACACCCCAAAAGGAGTTTTGAGATGTTGGCTGTTCTTAAAGTTACTTCATCAATATCATTTTCATAGTTCTTGTATAGTTACTCATTCTGATTGAATAGAAGTAAATTCCTGCAGATAGATTATTGGTTTCAAATTTAGCCTCATAAGCACCTGCAGTCTGAACTTGATTTACCAGGGTAGTAACTAATTGACCAAGTATATTGTAAACGTCTAATCTTACGTATGAAGGTTCCTTAACATCATACCGAATAATAGTAGAAGGATTAAAAGGATTGGGATAATTTTGATATAGGCGAAACTCTTGAGGAATAAAACTATGATGTTCCATTATACTTGTAATCAAAGAATCAATAACAACTTTGTAATCTTCAACTTCACCAACGGTTAGCATCATACTTTGGGATGCATTATAATCCGTCGGATTTACACCAGGAAATTCAGAGTATCGGAATCTTGCAAAAGTTGTTCCTGTAATTGAAGAATCCGGAACAGAAAAACTCAGTGTATCAATACCGGTGAGTAGAATTACATCTGAGAAAATCCTTTCATTTAAAGAATCCCAGATGCCATCACCATCAAAGTCAATCCATGCATTAAGATAGCCATGGATTTCAGTAGGTGAATTAACAGTAACTTCAACTTTTGCTTCTTGTGCTCTAATTAATGGAGTGATAAACTTAATACCGTCTTCGTCATTTAAGCCTGAGTTGTCGTCTCCCAGAGCATCAATATGCGGTTGACCATCAAATTCGGAGTCAATTAACTCACCTAAATAATAGTTACCAATTATATGTTTTGCTCCACCATCTACCAACTTTGTTGGGTATGGTTCGGGTGCATCACCAAAATCAAATCCATAAGCAAAATAATCTTCCACCTCACCATCTATTGCAGGTCCGTATGGTAGATCAATACAATTCTCATTAGTACTTAGTCTGAATCTGGCAAAACTTGAATTTATAAGATTCTCTGGAATATTAAATTCAAAAATAAACTTACCAGTAGTATGAATTTTTTCGGAAAGGATGTTTTCTTCAGGATTGATAGATCCAAAGCCTAAATAACCGTCACCATTAAAATCGATCCATGCTTTTAAATAGCAAGGGAAATCATCTTGGGCTCCTCTTACTGTAACTTCAACAGTACCAATTCCACCGGGGACAAAGCTAAGAAATCTAACCCCATCTTCATCAAAATTATTTTTATCATCACCTAACGCATGTAAATCCGGTTGTCCGTTTGGCTCAGAATCTCTTGTTTCACCTAATGTTGGACCAATTGCTGCGTGGTAAGCTCCAAATGGAAGTGTAGTTGGATAACATTGCAAGAATAAACAAGTGGTAATATTTTCAAATGGTTCAGGCAAGTCACCAAAATCATATCCATCAGGGAAATCATTACCGAATAATAAATCAGTGATGTGCTCATCGGATTCAAGATTTACTTCATAATATCCGGGATCACCAGGAAGAGTTTGAATCCAGCCCGGAGGAGGCTCTTCGGTTATAATATAAGTGCCGGGCTCTAAATCACTAAATATAAAATAACCGGTTTCAGATTGAGGATCAAAAAATAAATTTTCATCTAAATCGCTAGAGTGAGTATATTGAGAAGCTACCATTACTCCATCTTTGAATAGTTTTATTTCAACTCCATTAATCCCAGGTTCACCATAGTCTCTTTCACCATTGCCATTTCTATCATGAAATTTATATCCTGAAATTGAGCCTGGTGGAGGAATATTTCCAAAATCCAAATCATTTGCCGGAATACCGTTATCTAAAACAATATTGTGGACACCGGCAGGAGGAAATGATTGTTGCCAGCCAGGTAGTGTTCCTTCAGAAACAGTATAATTGCCTGGGGGAACATTTTCAAAAATATAAAAACCATCTGCATCAGTAACAGTTGATAAATTTACAGCATTCCCTGCAAAGGAGGTACCATCTAAAGTAATCGGCCAATTTGGAATTCTGTTTTCACTATCATCTTTTTCACCATCTGCATTATCATCTTGCCATTTTTCACCAGTGACTACTGATGGTGGAGGTATTACAATAAAATTTCGATCAATAATATTTTGGCCTGACTCGAGTGTTCCTTGATAAATTCCAGATGATGGTGTTAAGTAAGTCCACTCTGGAGGAGTTGTTAACTGCAGGGTGTAATCTCCTGGAGGTAGTTCCGGTATTAAAAAGTCTCCATTTGAATCGGGCTTTGTTGTTTTTTTTACATTTTCGGTTGACCCATTTGGTAAAACTACTTCAACATTTCCTTCTACATCAAACAGAGAAGGGTCGACATCAACTAAGGAGGAATTAGGTGCATACGTTTTTTTGACAATACCAGAAATATCACTTGCTCCGGAAGTAAAGAACTGAGTGATATCACCTAATTTCTGAAATGTGTTAGGTTCATCGCCACAAATATACACTGCTCGAACAAAATACTCTTGATTAGTTTCAAAAGGGCCTGGTAAATTAAATTCAGTTCTGTGCACGTCGTTTGTAAGTGTAACCGGTGCTGCCATCTCAGGTGAAACATCACTTTGACTGGTACCTAACCAAATTTCCGTTGACATCTCTCCAGTTGGTGAAGGATGAGGTGCAGTAATTTGTACTGGAATAAATGGATCAAAAGGAACGGTGCTACCATCAACAGGGATTAGAACTTGAGGAGGATCCGGCCAATTTTGATCACTGAATGTAAAAGAAGAAACATCTGAATAACTTGAGCCATCAGGGCAATTTGCACCAATGCGAGCATGGAGAGTAGTTCCCGGTTGTATCAGATCCGAAGGTATTGGAATGCTTGTATGACCAGGTGAAGTAATAGTCACTGGATCGGCTAATGAAGGGTCGATTCCAGATAATAAAGGCGAGATGTAGACACTATAACTTTCGGTAGAGCTATTTTCAGATTCAGTCCACATCAAATCTGTTGGATTTAAGGGTAAATCAGTCGCACCGTTATCAGGAGAGATAATATCAACTCTTGGTGCACAAGGTTCATCCTCCGTTGTATAACTGTATGGTCCATTACTTGTTGTGCCTGCAGGATTTGATTGCAATATTTCCAACTCGTATGTTGTACTAGGTTGCAAGTCTTCAGGGGGTGTCCAGGTCGTTGCTGTCGGATTAGAGAGGGTAGCAGAGAAAACCTCTCCTACCGAGGGATTTACGGGTGACAATAGAACATGTGAGTCTGTAATAGGATTAGTGCAATTACCCCATATAAATGATTGAGCCGGAGAATAATCTATTAAAGAATTTGGGGGAGGACTTGGACCCATGATTGGGCCAGGAGGTCCGAAAACAGGAAAATCTGCTGAAACATAATCGTTAGAAGGATCTACATCGTACTGATAATAAACCTCAAAAAGTACGGCATAATTTCCCGCTCCGGTGGGAGTGAATGGCACACTTGCTGTAAGCGGTAATGTACCAATTATTTCTCCACGTGTATTTCTATCTACGCCGGGTATAGTGGATGAATATACTGTTTGACCACCGTAAAAAATATCAACCGATACATACCATTCATTAGCATTGACGGGATAATCATAGCCAAAATAAATATCAACAGCCGGGTAAAAAGTTTGTCCGACGAAATGTGGTCCTGTTGTCGCTCCGGGGAAAGGATTTTGCGGTTGCAGATCATTAGATGAAATTTGAGTTTGAAGAGCGAGTAACAAAACTAAGATAAAAATTATTCTTTGGTCTTTCATGTTACTGCCTTTTGGTTAGCTATAAAAAAATTAAAGTACCAAAATAGGACTTAGAGGTATATTAAATGTAAAGCATAAATATTTTTTAAGCAAGAATAATATTTTGATAGTGATGAAAATTAATAGGATAAACATATAAACTGGTACAATTATGGAGTTTTTGAAGTATGTTCCGAATAGATTTTATTATAAAGGGCAATTGCTCCTTGATGAGAAGGATTTAGTTCAAAACATCTTTGAAGATCGTTTAAAGATTGTATAGGTTTTTGTATATGATAAAAACAAAAAGCTCGATTAAAAAACGCATCAATAAAGTTATTTTTTAATTGAATCGATTTAGTTAAATACTCAATTGCTTCTATATATTTTTCACGTTTCATTAGTACTACGCCAATATTATTCCAACCTCGATAGAAATCTGGGTCGATTACTATTGATTTTCTAAAATCGGTTTCTGCTGAATCTATATGACCTAAAGCATAATATGCATTTCCGCGGTTGTTGAAATAATCAGAAATATTACTAGCAAGATTAACGGCATTTTTTGCATACTCTAAAGCTTCTTTATTTCTATTCATTTTTTGCAAAACAACAGACAGATTTTTTATTGCATTATGATATTTTTGATCAAGTTCAATTGCTTTTTTAAAGTCTTTTACCGCAAGATCATATTCACCAATCGCTTGAAAGGCATACCCTCTATTATTGTATGACATCTTTGAATCAGGTTTGATTTTAATTGCTTTGCTAAAGTCATTGAGCGCTTCATTATATCTGCCGGTTTCTTTATAGATAATTCCTCTATGGTTTAGGGGATCAGTGTAATTTGAATCCAATCTTATTGATTTTGTGAAATAGGGGAGTGCTTTATGATATTCACCCTTTTGTAAAAGGTAATATCCTAAATAATTATAAGGTTTTGGATGATTGGGTGCTTTTTCGATATTTCCTGACCACAAAGATTCTCCGTTTTCCCACTTTTTATTTTCTTGATATGTCAGTACTGAATAAAAACATACTATAACGACTAATACCGTTAATCCAATTCTTGATTTCGACTTTGAAAAGTAAAAAGAATAATAAGTTATAAAAAATGAAAACCCGACTAAGGAAGGATATAATCGATATTCAAATATAACATGTTGTAAAGGAAATATGCTTGATTCAATAATTTGAGTTATGTAAAACCAAAAAACTGCAAATGCTAAAACGGGGTGTTTCTTATAGAAGATAATTCCAATCAGAAATATTGTTAGAAGAAAAAGAAAAGTAAGTAATGTTTGTGGTTCCCAAAAAGAAGAGGCAATTCTGAAATCATAATATACATGAAGATCAATTGGTAAAAATAAGAGTCGTATATATGTTACAAGTACATTTATCTGTGTATAAAAATAACTATCTCTTTCTATTGATCCGCTTTGTTTGGGCAATCCAATTAACAACATTGCAGAAAATACGATGATTATACCTGCAACAAAAAGCGCAATAATTTTGTAATCCGGTTTGCCGTTATTTTTCCTAATAAATATAATTTCAATTACAAGAAGAGAAAGAGGCAATGACACTGCAATTTCTTTTGAATAATTACCTAGTTGAAATGAAAAAATTATGCATAAAATCAACAAAATAGTTTTCCAATTTGTACCTTTTGTTAAAACATCGAGGCGCATTATCAGAAAAAGAATACAAGAAACTAAATAAAACATAAAAGCAAGCGAAACCATTCTTTGTGTTATGTATCCTACTGCTTGAATTTGGAGAGGATGCGCTGCAAACAGAAGTGATGTGAAGAAGGCAATTTCAAGCTTATGATTAGCTAATGAACTAGTCCTTAGAACAGGAGTTTTGAAAAATATTTGAATCAACCAAAATATTAGGAGAGAATTTATAATGTGAATGAAAATATTGAAAAGGTGATATCCAAAAACATCGTATTGATGAATTGAATAATTTACTGCAACCGTTAGCAAGGCTAACTGTCTATTGAATATTAATTTTTTCCAACCATCAATATCAACAAAATTATTTAAGTCCGTTATTTTTTCATTGTTAAGGACAACATGATTATCATCAAGTTGAAATTCATTATGCAAAGTATTTGAATAAATAATAAAAGTAACAAATACAATGATGGATGTATAAATAAACAAGTATTTCTTTAATCTATCCATTAGTCTTAAATCTATTTTGAAAAAATATTCGTCAATATTTTGAGTTTATCTTTAAATCTCTTAAAGACTCTGGGATCAAATGTCGAAAACAAAAATGAAATCAGAAAAATTAAAATCATTCCTTCCAAGGGAGTTAATACATAATATTGCCCGTCAACAAAATGGTCCTGCCAGCTACCAAGCAAGCCGGGTCTTCGTTCCATAAATACGACAATCTGGTTATCTATTAACTCATATGATCCCGGCTTAATATTATGAGGCGGTGAAACCTGCAGGTTACCTTGCAGTGAAAAAATTGAAATGAGTGAAAAGAATATTAGAATAAATGAAAAACGCTTTGTTCGATAAAATGGTTTCAGTGGTCTGTTAAATATACTGGAAGGATAAAAGAAGCCATAAAAAAATAAAACCCCAGCAGTAACCCCAAGTGAGTTAACTAGAAAATCATTGAAGTCAAGGTAAGTATGCCCTGGAGATACAATAAAGTATTGCAGTAATTCATCAATTATGCCGAGTGTGGCACCAACGAATAAAATTTTTCCAAAGATAAATTTTTCTTTTGTAGGATCTAGACAAAATCCCAAAAGAATTGCAACTCCCGCATATTGAATTAAATGAATAATTTCAACCTGGTGCAGACTGATATACAAGTAAAAAAACACAAGGATAATTAAATAAAATAACCAATAAATGTATGTTGTTAACCGTCTTCTTCCTTTAAGTGTCTTTATAAAGAAATAAATTGCAATAAAGAAGAGAACTATAAATGAAAATTCAACCGAATGTTCTCTTGCAACAAAGTCTCCTGTAATTTCGGGATATTTACCAACAACTAATAAAGAAACTTCTACATGAAGTAACATTCCCAACACTATGTATAAAAAAGTAAAAGTAAATAAAAAAAGTCTTCCCAGTTTAATTTGTTTTATTTCCATTCAACTCCTTTCTCAATTCAACTTTTATAATTGAGAAAATAATGAAAATATAATTTGAAAAGAAGATTCAAATGAATGATAAAATAAAATTTGTCAAACTTAATAATTGAATCTACTGTAAGAATAATAATAGGTGTATAACAAATTACGAAATGTAAAATAGTATCACATAAGATACTTATGAGAGATAAAAATCTCTTACTTTGATTAGGATATGAAACCTTCTTTTGATAGTGAAAAAAATTGCTTAGTAAATTGCCTGTAAAATTGGATCCCAGACAACAAAAATCACTAAGCAATTACTAAGCAATCCGAAAAAGTCTTTCCGCTTTAAAAAACAAAAGCCCGAAAACAAATCATTTTCAGGCTTCCTTTGTAGCGGGGACAGGACTTGAACCTGTAACCTTCGGGTTATGAGCCCGACGAGCTACCAATTGCTCCACCCCGCGATGTAATTTTTATAAGAACTTTTTAGTCATTTGTAATTGGACTGCAAATATAACTTAAGCTAACCCCAATGTCAATTTTTGTTGACTATAGTAGGGTTTTGCTTTCTCTATCATACAGAATTTTTAAAACAATGATCACTGTTTGAAAACAAATTTCACAGGTTGAATTTTGTGCTAATTGTAAATTCTATGAGCCTGTGGTTAATGCAAATGAAATTATTCGGCAAAGATTACTAAACTCTGTAAAAAGAGTATTTTTTGTATTAACTTTCACGCCAAATTACATGTCTATTTATTATGCTTAAATCACTACAAATTAAAGATTACGCACTCATCGAAAATATCAACGTAATTTTCAATTCCGGACTTAATATTATTACTGGTGAAACAGGCGCGGGTAAATCAATCCTAATTGATGCAATGAGTTTACTTTTAGGAGAAAGAGCTTCAATAGAAGTAGTAAGAAAAGGAAGTCAAAAATCAATAGTTGAAGGAATATTTGATGTAACAGGAAATAAGAAAGTGATAAACCTCCTGAAAGAGAATGATATTGACTACATGGATGAAATGATTGTCCGCAGAGAAATTTCCTTAAAAGGTTCCAATAGATGTTTCATTAATGACACTCCCGTTACACTCAATTTTATAAAGGAACTGGGTTACTTATTAGTTGATTTGCATGGTCAACACGAACATCAATCACTGCTGCGAAAAGAAACTCATATTGAAATGCTTGATGAATTTGCAGGATTGGAAAATGAACTTAACGAGTTTAGAAATTTCAGCAAACAACTTAGAAATAAATTAAACGAACTAAATGAACTTAAGCACCGAGAAAAACTTCTTAAAGAAAAGCGTGACCTTTATGAGTTTCAAATTAAAGAAATTGATGCTGTCGATCCTCAACCGGGCGAAGAAGAAGAACTGGAAAAGGAATTAAATATTTTAGAAAATTCCGAAAAATTACTTCAACTTACATCGGAAGTTTTTCTTGAACTATATGAAGCAGATGAATCTATTTATGATAAGCTCGGTGAAATAAAAAATAAAATTACCGATCTAAGTAAAATTGATTCTTCCTTTAACGAAAAAAATAATGAAATACTAAGTGCGCTAACTTTGTTAAATGATGTTTCGGATTTTCTTAGGAGTTATAAAGATAACATCGATTTAGAATCAAACAAACTCAGCGAAATAAGAGAACGGCTGACTTCTTTTGTAATGCTCAAAAAGAAATATGGGGGTTCAATAGAAAAAGTGATTGAACACCGCAAAAAAATTGGAGAAGAGTTTCATTTAATTGAAGGATTTGATGATAAGTTGAATTCTCTTTCAAATGAAATTGTAGTTCTTAGAAAAGAGTGCGGTGATATTGCCGCTAAGTTAACATCAAAAAGAATTATGGTTTCAAAAGAAATTAAAAAAGGTGTCGAAGAATCATTAAAGTATCTCGGCATAAACGAAGCTAAATTTGAAACCATTTTTAATTATGACTTCTCTCGGAATGAAGATAACGATTATATTATTGTCAAAGGAAAGAAAACCAAGTTTACTAATAGGGGTGTTGATAAAGTTGAGTTTCATTTAACAACAAATTTGGGTGAAGATGTTAAACCATTGCAGAAAGTTGCTTCCGGTGGTGAAGTCTCTAGAGTTATGCTTTCGCTAAAAATGATTCTTGCTAAAAGTGATCGACTTCCATTACTTATTTTTGATGAAATTGATACAGGTGTCAGCGGTAGAATAGCTCAAAAAGTCGGTCAATCATTAAAGGAATTATCGAAGCATCATCAGATAATTGCAATTACTCATTTACCCCAAATTGCAGGTTTGGCTGATCATCACTATTTTGTGATCAAGCAAGAGAAAGATAATCGTTCAACGACATCAATTAAAAAGCTTAACCCTGAGGAAAGAATTAGTGAAGTTGCAAAACTCTTAGGGGGTGAAATAATCACTGATGCAAATCTGAAAAGTGCTAAAGAATTGATGGATATCAAATAAAAAAGATAAAAAAATTATTACTTTAGCTTTTTGATTAATTAAAACGAGGAAGAAACATGAAAAAAATATACGTATCATTATTTGTTTTTTTGTTGTTTAGTTTATTAACACCGAAAGCCCAAGATTTAGATGAAACATTATCAAATCTTTCTTCCGATGCAGCTTCATCATATGTAGCTCCTATTGTTAATGGTTTTGGTTCTAATCTTAATTCCGGTTGGTTTGCCTTACCGCCTGAACCTGTTAAGTTCGGATTTACTGCTCGTTTAAGAGTTGTGGGTACTGGTACTTTCTTTTCAAGTGATGACAAATCTTTTAGTGCAAACGGAAATTTTAGATACAATTCACAACAAGCTGATGCAATCCTTGCTAATTCCGGGATTACTCCCGGAAATCCGAATTATCAATCAGCGAAAAACGAGCTTCTTTCAAAAGAGTGGATGGTTTCTTTCAGCGGACCTACAATTATTGGTGATAAAGACGAATTTCTTCGAGTAAGGTTTGAAGGTGGTATGATAGCCGGACAGCAAATTCAACCTTATGAAGAAGTTTTAGAAGATGTATACGGTTATTTAGATGGTCTCCCGCTATTTCCATCTGCCAATATTCAATTAACGGTTGGAACCGTTATGGGTACAAACTTTGTCTTTAGATGGTTCCCTTCAATTGATATTGAAGATTTAGGTAAGTTTTCTTTTTACGGATTTGGTTTAGTTCATAATGTGAATGTCTGGATGAAAAACCCGCTGCCGCTTGATTTGAGTGTTGGTGGTTTCTATCAAAAACTTAAAGTGGGAGATATATTTGAAAGCAATGCTACTCAATTCGGGTTATATGCTAGTAAGACTTTCGGAGGTGTTTTTGCTGTAACTCCCTATTTAGGTTTAACTACTGAATCCTCTACTACAACCGTTAGTTACGATTATAGATTTGATACGCCTGCCGGACCTGAAACTGTAAATGTAAGTCTTGATTTAAAAGGAGAAAATTCATTCGGGTTTACAACAGGACTATCAATCAAACTTGCCGTAATTAATCTTAATGTTGATTATAAAGCTGCAAACAGCGGAACACTTACTGCAGGAATATCATTAGGAGTTTTATAAATTCCTTTAGGAGGGTGACCAATGGCAATGCCGTGCCTGTGGCAAAAGTAATTATTCTCGAATAAGTCCTTTGGACAATTAAAAAATTTGTGAAAATTCGTGTAATTCGTGTCTAATAATAATCATAACTTTTGGTCACCCTCTAATAAAAAATACTGCTTTGTTAATTTCATTTCATCGATAATTACTTATTATTGTGTTACATTTGCAAATCAATCGAATAAATCAACCGATTAATTAGTGAAGCAAACAGCGATCTACATTCACATCCCTTTCTGTGATCACAAATGTATTTATTGTGATTTTTATTCAATAATAAATTACGACAATCTTCATAACTATCTTACCGCAATAAAAAAAGAAATTGAATTAAGAGAGAAAAAATTTTCCGAAAACAGGGAAATAATCTCCATTTTTTTTGGCGGGGGAACTCCATCATTCATGACACCCGGATATATCGGTGAAATAATTAATTCAATCACTAAAAATTTTTCTGTTCGAAATGATGCAGAAATAACTTTGGAAACAAATCCCGGTACGGTAAGCAAACAAAAATTGAAAGATTTTTTATCCGTAGGAATTAATCGACTTAGTATTGGAATACAATCATTTAATGATAATGAGTTAAAATTTCTTACTCGAATCCATGATTCACAAACAGCAATTGAAACTGTAAATAGCGCAGCACAATCAGGTTTTAATAATATTAGTGTTGACTTAATATTTAATCTTCCCGATCAAAGTAAAAAGATGTGGAAGAAAAATCTTGATATTTCAGTAAGTCTTCCAATTACACATATCTCGGCGTATAGTCTTATACTTGAAAGAGGCACAATTCTTAATAAAATGGTTCTTGACGGTAAGGTTCAAATGCAGGATCCCGATCATGATGCTGAACTATATGAAACAACTATTGAAGTATTAACAAACAATAGGTTCAGTCAATACGAGGTTTCAAACTTTGCAAAAGAAAATTATGAATGTATTCATAATAATGCTTATTGGCGATATAAAGACTACCTCGGTTTCGGTACATCCGCTCATTCATTTATAAACGGAAAAAGATGGTGGAATTATTCTTCATTAAATTTTTATTTGGAAAAAATGAAAAACGACAACCCGGTTGCAGGAGAAGAAGTTTTAACTGATAATCAAATGCATGATGAATATATTATGTTGGCTATGCGTAGTAAGGGATTAGACATTAATGATTATAAAAACCGTTTCGGTTCAATGTGGATTAATAAAGTGCAGAATGATCTCACCGAATATCAATCAAAAGGTTACTTATCAATAGATGATAATTTTATTAAATTTACTCCAAAGGGCTTTACTCTTTGTGATGAGATAATAGGCAGACTTTTATAACAACCGGGAAAGCTATGCGAAAAATCAAACTTCATTGGCAAATTCTAATTGGATTTATAGTCGGCACCTTAATCGGCTTATACCTTACGGATCATGTTCACTATGTAACATGGTTGGGAGAAGTTTTTTTACGGGCGCTTAAAATGGTGATTGTGCCGCTAATACTCAGCTCCATTATTTCCGGGGTTGCAAATATTGGTTCGGGTGAGAGCTTAGGTAGATTGGGAATGAAAACCATTACTTATTATTTATCAACTAGTACATTAGCGATTCTTGTTGGATTAGTATTCGTCAATTTATTGCAGCCCGGTGTCGGTTCCGATCTCGGTTTATCGAAAAGTGTAGATGAATTAGCAATTGTAAAAGAATCATTCGGCGATACTCTCATAAAAATAATTCCCACAAATATTTTCGAAGCATTTATTGAAGGCGATATGCTTTCAATAATTTTCTTCTCGATACTGTTCGGATTTTTTGTTACTAAAGTTGATGAAAAGTACAGCACACATCTAACTGAATTCTTCAATGCCACATTTGAAGTTGTAATGAAAATTACAATGCTTGTAATCAGATTTGCACCGCTCGGAATCTTAGGAATTGTTGCCGGAATAGTTGCAGAACAAGCCGGAGATACCGAAGCTCTTTTAGATATTGTTGGAAGACTCGGGTTATATATGGTTGCGGTTTTATTTGCTCTAATTGTTCATGCAACAATCACTTTGCCATTGATCTTAAAGTTTGTCGGAAGAGTCGATCCTTGGCTTCATTTTAAAGCAATGACTACTCCGTTATTGACGGCTTTTTCTACTTCTTCCTCAAATGCAACTTTACCTTTAACTATGGACGCGGTTGAACATCAAGCCGGTGTTTCAAGCAAAATAACAAGCTTTACTTTGCCGCTTGGTGCTACAATTAATATGGATGGTACCGCATTGTATGAATGCATTGCCGCAATATTTATAGCTCAAGCTTACGGCATTCATTTGGGATTTTTAGAACAAGTAATTGTTGTTGCTACTGCATTGCTCGCTTCCATTGGTGCAGCAGGTATTCCTATGGCTGGTTTGGTTACAATTACAATTATTCTTTCTGCTGTCGGGCTTCCATTAGAGGGGGTTGGTTTAATATTATCAGTAGATAGAATTTTGGACATGTGCAGAACTACTGTTAATGTTTGGAGTGACAGCTGCGGTGCGGTTGTTATCGCTAAAACTGAAGGGGAAATATTAAATATTGAAAAAGGAGCTTAAATGAATTCGGAAGATAGAATTGCAATTTTAGGAGGCGGTAATATCGGGTTTGCTATTGCCAAAGGATTATCCGAATCCGGCACTATAAAGAAAAATGAAATTTTAATAACAAGAAGAAATAAACAGGCAATTGCTGACATTCGTAAAGACGGATTTAATATATCAACAAATAATAAAGAAGCGGTTCAGAAATCTAAAGTAGTTATAATTGCTGTTACACCTCAGCAGCTGAATTTATTAATCGATGAAATTAAAAATATAGTTAACCCGAGAAAGCATATAATATTTTCAATTGTATCAGGTGTTTCTATACGACAAGTAAAAAAATTATTCGGGAAAAATGTTCCTGTTGTTAGAGTAATGCCGAATACTGCAATAGCAATTCGTGAATCAATGACGTGCGTTTGTTCTGATGAAAAAGATAAACGTGCACGGGATCTTGCCGTTGATTTATTTAATAATTTAGGTGAATCGGTTATAATTAAAGAAGACTTAATGATTCCGGCAACTGCTTTGTGTGCATGCGGTACGGCTTTTTTCCTTCGTGCAATTAGAGCAGCTTCTCAAGGAGGTATTGAGATCGGTTTTCATGCCGAAGATGCTCTGTTTATGGCTGCACAAACTGCATTAGGTGCGGCTGCTCTTCTTCTTAAAAATAAAAATCATCCCGAAAGGGAAGTTGATAAAGTTACAACTCCTATGGGTTGTACCATTGCCGGATTAAATCAAATGGAACATTCGGGTTTTAGTTCATCATTAATTAAAGGTATTACGGTATCGGCAGAAAAGGCGAGAACACTATATTCAAATAATTGATTTGTGATGAATAAAAAAATTCTTCGACTTGCAATCCCGAATATTCTAAGTAATCTTTCGGTTCCTCTATTAAGTTCGGTCGATACTGCGATTGTCGGGCATCTTGATAAAGTTTCCTACCTTGGCGCAATTGCTGTCGGATCGATGATCTTCAATTTTATTTATTGGGGATTCGGTTTTCTCAGAATGGGAACAACAGGTTTAACAGCTCAAGCATTTGGAAGAAAAAACAACAACGAAATTATACTTGTATTAGCACGTTCGCTATCAGTCGCAGTTGCAGCAGCAATTTTAATTTTCGGGCTTCAGTACTTCATAAAAGAACTTAGTTTCCTTCTTGTAAAAGCTGAAGCTGATGTAGAAATGTATGCAAGAACATATTTCGATATTCGAATCTTTGCTGCGCCGGCAACTTTATCTTTGTATGCTTTTCACGGGTGGTTTTTAGGAATGCAGAATGCAAAGTATCCGTTGATTCTAACCTTGCTGGTGAATATTCTCAATATTGGTTTTAATTTTTTGTTCATTTATGGTTATGGGATGAATGTTGACGGTGTGGCATTAGGAACCGTTTGTGCACAGTATTCAGGATTGATAACAGCCGTAATACTTTATCTAAAAAAGTATAAAAGCTTTACTGCATCATTGGTAGTAAAGAAAATACTTGATGTTGAACCGATTAAAAAATTCTTCTCCGTTAACTTTGATATTTTTATAAGAACACTTTCATTAATATTTGCATTCTCATTCTTTACTGCTGTCTCGGCTGATTTGGGGACGGAAATTCTTGCCGCCAATACAATTTTACTTCAGCTTTGGATGATACTTTCATACGGTGTTGATGGCTTTGCGTTTGCCGCCGAAAGTTTGGTCGGAAAATATGTTGGCGCAAGCAATAAAGAAAAATTAGCTCTTACTGTTAAGTATTCTTTTTATTGGGGTTTAGGACTTGGATTAATTCTATCCGTTATCTATTTCTTTTTTGATAGAGAAATTCTCTCTTTTTATACGGATAAAAGCGATATAATAAACCTGGCTTCTGTTTATTTTTTGTGGACTTTAATTGCACCGATTTCAAATTCAATATGTTACATTTGGGATGGAGTTTTTATCGGTGCTACTGCAACCAAACCTATGAGAAATTCTATGCTAATAAGTTTGTTGATTTTCTTTCTCCCGGTTTATTATTTAACTGTTGACAAACTCGGTAATGATGCTTTATGGTTTTCAATGATTACTTTTATGCTTGCACGCGGAGTTTTGTTGACAATATACGCACCAAAGTATATTTTCAGATTAGTTAACAAAAGTTAATCGTAATCATTTAAAACATAAGGGGGAATCATGGATACCTCTCTATCAAAAGATGAAAGAATGTGGGGAATGCTATGTCATATTTCCGCATTTGCATTTTTTATTTTTCCGTTCGGAAATATTATCGGACCTTTAGTAATCTGGTTAATTAAAAGAGATGTTTACCAGTTTGTTAATGAACAAGGAAAAGAATCGCTTAATTTCCAAATCTCTATTACCATTTATGCATTAGCAGCCCTTTTGCTCAGTATAATTTTAATCGGCATCCCGATTTTAATAGCGTTGTTTTTCTTTAATTTTATTATGGTAGTTGTTGCCGCCATTAAAGCAAATGACGGTTATCATTATCGTTATCCGCTTTCTATTGAACTTATTCGTTAAATCTTGAGGTTATTATGTTCCGTTTTTCTTTTAATGTGGTTTTCTTTTTTTTAATTAGTTTGTCTCTATTTTCTTCCGAAAATTATAAACAGGTTAAAGTTTCTCCCCATCAAAGTACTATTAAACAAATCGTAGAATTAGGAATAGCTCTCGACCACGCCGATCGCACAAGTGATGGCGATATAGCTTTCTTTGTTTCAGATGCTGAGTATTTGCAAATGCAGCAACTTAATATCCAGATGGATATTCTAATCGATGATTGGTACAAATATTATTCTGAACTTAAAAAGCTAACTCCTTCGGAAAAAGCCGAACAGCTTAATCAAACCGCAATGAATTATGGAGTGAAAAATTTCGAATTCGGAAGTATGGGGGGATATTATACTTTAACTGAGATCTACAACAAAATTGAAGAACTATTGAATAATTATCCACACTTAGTTGGTGATTTGCAAATACTTGGTCAATCTCATGAAGGAAGAGAGATTGTTTCATTTAAAGTTTCGGTTAATCCGAATGTAGATGAAGACGAACCGGAAGTATTGTATACAGCACTTCATCACGCACGCGAACCCGAAAGTATGATGCAGATGTTTTACTTTATTCAATACCTTATTGATAATTACGAAACTAATGATGAAGTAAAATACTTGCTTGATAACCGTGCACTTTATTTTATTCCGCTTGTCAACCCTGATGGCTATAAGTATAACGAGGATATTCAACCGGAAGGCGGCGGAATGTGGAGAAAAAATAGAAGTGTTAACAGCAATAATACTTTCGGAGTTGACTTAAATAGAAATTACGGACCTTATGAGTATTGGAATGCTCCTAACGGTGGATCGTCTACCCAACCACATCAAGCAACTTACCGGGGAACCGAACCGTTTTCGGAACCTGAATTAGTTGCTATAAAGAATTTTTTAAATAACAGAAATATCCGTGCTTGCCTTAATTACCATACATACAGTAATTTGCTGATATTCCCATACGGTGCAATTCAAACTGAGACTCCTGATTCAAATATTTTCAGAGAATTTACAGACGATATGGTTTCTAAAAATAATTACTTAGCCGGAACAGACATGCAGACTGTAAATTATTCTACAAGAGGCAACAGCGATGATTATATGTATGACGGTGAACCGGGAAGAGATAAAATCTTTGCAATGACTCCGGAGGTTGGCGGTTTTGATGATGGATTTTGGCCTCCCGAACATAGAATAATTCCTTTAGCAGAAGAGAATCTTTATCCTAATTTATACTATGCTAGTATTGTCGGGGGCTATCCTGCAGTTATTGATATGGTTATTAGCAAGGAATTTCTTGTACCGGGAGATCAAGTAAACATTTATCCTCTTGTCAGAAATAAAGGATTGGATGAATCCGGGAATTTTAACATCCGGATTAAATCATTAGATCAAATCGCATCCATTGTCTCGGAAGATATTCTAAGTTTCGAATCTTTAGAATCACAAAACAGTATTTTGTCTAAGGGCTTCGTTGTTGAATTTTCTAATATTATTTCTCCCGCAGCAATGGCATCATTTGAGTTTTCAGTTATTCAAGACAACCTGGTTCGTAGAAAAGATACTTTGAATGTTAGAATCGGTTATACAAATATTCTGTTTGAAGATAATGCCGATAGTTTAGAATTATTTTGGATATCGGAAGGAAATAACGACAGATGGGAAAAAACAAGTAAATACTCCGTAGTTGGAGATTATTCTTATACAAACAGTAAAGATGGTTTTTACTCAAATTCAAGTTACACCACATTAACACTTCGTGATGAAATTAAATTAACCGGTTTTGGAAATGCGTTCTTAAATTTCCAAACGAGATATCACATTGAAAATGCTTATGACGGAGGCTTCATAGAAATTTCGTCTGATGGAGGAAGTTCATGGAACGTCGTTGGAGGAAATTTATCACATCCTGCCGATGATGCTTTTAATCATCCTAATGCTGATATTAATTTGGGTGATCCGTTATATTATGGTTCTCTTTTTTCGTGGAAACAGCAGGAAATTGATTTAAAAGATTTTGTTGATAATAATATTTTAATAAGATTCTCTTTTTGTTCGGATAACTATCGCGTAATTGACGGGTGGTATATCGATAATATTAAAATTATTAGTTACGATATTACAGCAAGTGCAGAAGATGATGATATTCAGTATGAATTTGCATTAGAGCAGAATTACCCGAATCCGTTTAATCCGAGTACAACAATTGCATTCACAGTCCCTTCGGATGTGAAACGTCAAACGTCAGTCGTGAAGTTGATTGTTTATGATATACTTGGAAGAGAAGTTGCGACACTTGTTAATCAAAAACTGCAATCAGGTAATCACGAAGTTAATTTCAATGCAAGCAGTTTGTCGAGTGGAATGTATTTTTATAGAATAAACGTTGAAGGGAAATTTAATTCAGTTAAAAAAATGTTGATGATAAAATAAACTTCTCTAAAGCAGGGACAACTCGGAAGTTGTTCCTGCAACCTAATCCAATATTTCTTTTACTCGTCCGACTTCTCCTGTTTCCAACCTGACTTTTATTCCGTGATGATGATTAGATGATTTCGTGAGTATATCTTTTACAGTACCTTCGGTTAATTGATTGCTTTGTTGATCTTCTTTCGTTACAATAGCTACTCGCAATCCAGCTTGAATATTTTTACGGATTTTTGGATTCATTTAATTATCCTTGTTACCTGTTCGTCCAAACCTTGCTTTTATAATTTTTCCGGCGGCTATTTCGCGGGTTTTTAGTTTCGCCGATTCTTTTCGATTTTGCATTAGTAGATTTACTTTTGTTAACCGGTCTCGGAGGTATTTCTTTATTTGAATCGTTTTGGGTAAAGGGATGATCCGTAATCTCGGGAATTGGTTTGGAAATAAGTTTGTTGATATCTTTTAAATAAGCTTTCTCCTCCGTGCCGCAGAGTGAAAGTGCAGTTCCGCCAAATCCGGCTCTTCCTGTCCGCCCGATTCGGTGAATGTATGTTTCGGGAATATTTGGAATCTCATAATTTATAACGTGGGAAAGTTCGTCAATATCAATTCCCCGAGCGGCAATATCAGTTGCTACCAAGACTCTCGTTTGTTTCGCTTTAAAATTATTCAAAGCACGTTGACGCGCGTTTTGTGATTTATTTCCGTGAATTGCTTCGGCAAATATTTTCGCTTTATTCAATTTCCTGGCAACAAGGTCCGCACCGTGTTTTGTTCTTGTAAATACAAGCGCAGATTTAATCGCCGGGTCTTTCAATAAGTGAATCAGCAGATCTTTCTTATTGGCTTTTGTAACATGATAGACGCTTTGTTTAATTGCTTCAACCGTAGGTGATTCCGGTGTAACTTCAACCTTAACCGGGTTAACTAAAATTTTGTCGGCAAGCTTAACAATTTCCGGCGGCATTGTTGCGGAAAAAAATAATGACTGCCGCTTTGACGGTAGTTTTGAAATTATCTTTTTTACATCATTGATGAATCCCATATCGAGCATTCGATCGGCTTCGTCTAAAACAAATAGTTTTATTTCTCTTAAACTGATATAATTTTGATCGATTAGATCAAGTAACCTGCCCGGTGTAGCAACTAATATATCAACCCCGGCTCGCAATTTGTTCGTCTGTAATTTCTGCGGAACGCCGCCGAATACTACAACGTTCTTCAGTCCGGTATGTTTACCGTAAACATCAAAACTTTCCCCGATTTGAACTGCGAGTTCTCGTGTTGGAGTAACAATCAGAGAATGAATAATTCTTTTTTTATTTGTGTTCGACTTTTCATTATGAAGAATCTGTAAAATAGGGACGGCAAATGCCGCAGTTTTTCCCGTACCGGTTTGTGCACATCCAAGCAGATCTTTTCGTTCAAGAATAATGGGAATTGCCTGCTGTTGAATGGGAGTTGGTATTGTGTAACCTTCTTCGGCAAGAGCTTTTTTTATAGGTTGAATAAGGTTTATTTTTTCAAATGACATTTGTTTCTATTTCCTTTTATAACGGTTTGTTAAATTTTATTTTGTTTTGATCAGCAGTGAAATGAATGAATTTCTTTGAAAAGAATTACAAACAAGGTATGTTACTGAAGCAGTACAAATAATTTCGATGTAAACTTAGCTTAAATATTTGCCATCTCAAAATGGTTCTATTCTGACGAATGAATTAAAAGACACCTTAGCTTCTTAAAAATTATTTTTTATATTCCCATATAACAATGAAACAAATATGGAGTAACTGATGAAGCATACATACCTAATTGTATTTGTATTAATTTCTTTTTCAATTATAACTGCACAAGAATCAAGAAAAATAATCGATCTCACTTACGCTTTCGATGAAAATACAATCTTTTGGCCCACACAAGAGGGATTTCAGTTGATTGAAGATTTTCATGGGATGACAGAGAAAGGTTATTTCTATTCCTCGTACGGATTTAAAACCGCCGAACACGGAGGTACTCATTTGGATGCGCCGATTCACTTTTATGAGGGTAGATATACTTCGGATGAAATACCACTCGAAAAATTTATCGGACAAGCAATTGTAATCGATGCATCGGAAGCATGTGCCGAAAATAGAGATTACTTATTCGGTATTTCCGATTTTGAAAATTGGGAAGCCCAGCACGGAAGAATTCCGGATGAATCAATTATTTTGTTAAAAAGCGGTTTTGGAAAATATTGGCCCGATAGAGAAAAATATATGGGAACAGCAGAGCGCGGAGAAGAAGCAGTTGCTAAACTTCACTTCCCCGGGTTAAGCGAAGAAGGAGCAAAGTGGCTGGTAAAGGAACGAAAAGTAAAAGCCGTAGGTATAGATACACCAAGTATAGATTATGGTCAATCGAAATATTTCAAAACACATGTTGTTTTGTGTGAAGCCAATACTCCGATTTTAGAAAATGTTGCCAACTTAGATTTACTTCCGCCAAAAGGATTTGAGGTAATCGCATTACCAATGAAAATAAAAGGCGGCAGCGGCGGTCCTACAAGGATTATTGCTATTATCGAGGAATAATTTTTAGAAATGATTTATACCTTAAAAATTTTTATAGCTGTCCATTCCTAATGGGAAAGTAACTTTTTATAGTAAAATCATTTTCAAACTCTAAACAAGTTGTAATTCGATATATTTATTTTTCGAATGATTTAGATGTATTGTTTTTATTTAGTGCGGAAATTGTAAAACTTTTTTGTTTGCTATCAGATTGTTTCATCCCGGAATGATCTTATTAAAAATATTTCCAATCTCCCTTTTTTGTAGTTACTTTTATTTTGACTTTGTATTTTATTAATCATGTTTACTTTAAGTGAACTCATAGCAATAATATCAATAATCATCTCGATAGTTTTTCTTTTTTTATTCTTGCAATTGCATGCCTTCGAAAACAGTCAAAGGAAAATTTTATTTTTTTTGATTTTAATCGGCTTATTTCTTTTAACAATCGATCTGCTTGTTTCGAAAGGTTTTTCAGAGATTACTTTATATTTAATACCTTTTTCTTATGCAGTAATTTTTGCAATATACCCATTATTTTATATCTACTTTCGGACATTTGTATATAGTAACGATCATATAAGTTTTTCTAACTCCTATAAACACTTCGTAATTACTTGCACTGCGCTATCTATACTCTTACTCTATTACATCCCGCTTAGCAATAACGATAAAGTAGAGTTTGCAATCAGCAAATTGATCTTTTTCGAAAATATTACTACCGGGAACGAACTACTAATCATGATACTCTATATTCTATACTATTCTCAATTCTTTTACTATTTATATAAACTATCAAATTTGATTAGGTCTCTTAATAAAGACCATAGAAAAAAACATTTTAGTCTTCGCATAAAGAGTTTCATTAAATTATTTGTAGTAGGGACAATATGTTATGAAATTTTATTACTTGTAGTTTCTCAAAGATATTCGATAGATGTATATAATAGTTATGAACAATTATTCGGTTTTCTTTATTTAGTCTTTATTGGATTCCTTGGAGTAAATCATTCAAAATTTATTATACAGGTTAAACTCTATCAATCATCGGAAGAGAAAAGGTTTTTCTCGGGAAATAATAATTCTATAAACACTGTTTCCTTTGCAGAAAAAAGTGAAATAATGAGATTAATTCAACAAGTAATTCGTGAAAGGAAACTATACTTAGACCCCAATCTGAAACTGGAGAATTGTGCAAAGAAACTTCACGTCCCGGCAAGAAAACTTTCTCAGGTAATTCATGAAATATATGGACAAAGTTTTACAAAGTTTATCAACGATTTCCGTATTAACGAGGCTGTAAAAATTTTAAATACAAACAAAAATATTTCTTTCGAAGAATTAGGTTACAATGTAGGTTTCAATTCCCGCTCTACCTTCAACCGGGCTTTCAAGCTACATACCGGGTTAACCCCACGTGAGTATATTATCAAAAAAACAACCTCAACCGACAATTAATCCTAATTGTGTCAAAACCGTTTCTGCTTCAAACTTTGCTTGCATTAAAGTTATTTAAGATTATTTTCAAATAATGCATATCTAGTGGGACTATTCAGGCAAAATGTCTATTAGTTGTTTTCAATAAACACGGTAAAAAAATTTGAGAAAATTCTTTGGAGAAATAAAGTGAAAAAATCTATAATCTTTTTTATTCTAATTCTTTTAAATGGTATTTTCTTTCAGACATTCTGTCAAACTACTTGGGGTCAGGTAACACCAGCAGGCACTACTGCAAAGAATTGGGCAACGGCAGCCATAAATTCTGATGGGACAATTGTAATAGCAGGGATATATGGAAAAAGATTATACATTTCCTCAGATGGCGGAAGTAATTAGAGTGAAACTCAACCCGCAGGAGATGTTGATCAGAATTGGAAAACAACATCAATTAGTTCTAATGGAACAATTATAATAACAGGAGTATATGATGGGAGATTGTATTTGTCCTTAAATGGAGGTACTAGTTGGAGTGAAATTGCACCACATGGAGAGAATGCAGATAAGTATTGGCAAACAACAGCTATGAGTTCTGATGGTTCAAGAATCATAGCCGGAATTGAAGGCGGTCGGTTATATATATCAACTGACAGTGGAGAAACTTGGGATGAAACGACTCCAGAAGGGAATGCATCGAAAAGTTGGTATACTTCAGCAATGAATGGAGATGGGAGCAAAATAATTGCCGGCGTTTGGGGCGGATGGCTGCATATTTCCACCGATGGAGGCACCAGTTGGGATGTTACAGATCCTATACCTGATGATGAAGAAAAAAATAAATTTTGGAGCTCGGCTTCAATGAGCTCTGACGGATCAACAATAGTAGCTGCAATATATAATGACAGAATGCTTTTATCAGAAGATATTGGAAATAGCTGGACGGAAACTCAACCTGCGGGCGATGAGAATTATGCTTGGAATACAACTGCAATTAGCGGTGATGGTAATTATATCCTTGCCGGAATATTTGAAGGATATGCATATCTAAGTACAAATAGTGGTAATAGTTGGACTCAACAAGAAATCGGTGTTTCATCAATTATGAGATGGGCAACTTCATCAATTAGCTCAGATGGTTCAAAGGCGATTATTGGGTCTTCACCAAGCGGACGTTTGTATATGACAACTTCTCCGCTACCTGTTGAATTAATCTCATTTACAGGTGAACTTATTGATGATAAAATTGTATTGCTTGAATGGGAAACGGCAACGGAAACTAATAATTATGGATTCGAAGTTGAAAGGGGAAATAGGGAAATCGGGGAATGGGAGAAGATCGGTTTTGTGCATGGTCACGGTACAACCAATTCACCAAAGAGTTATTCATTTATAGATTATCTTACTCTTAATCTTAGTCATAATCCTAATCTTACTCGCCTTGATTATCGCTTAAAACAAATAGACAACGACGGCACATTCGCATATTCAAAAATAATAACAGTTGATCTGACCAACATTACTTCTGTTGATGATGAAATAGTATACAAATTTGCTCTCGAACAAAATTATCCTAATCCGTTTAATCCGTCAACCAGTATTGAGTATCAAGTAGCGAGACGTGAGATAGTAATTCTGAAAGTGTACAACACTCTTGGGCAGCAAGTTGCAACACTGGTAAACGAATATAAAACACCAGGTAATCACGAAGTTAAATTTGATGCGAGTAATCTTCCCAGCGGGATGTATTTTTATAGTATTGATGTAAATGGTAAGTTTCGTTCAACGAAAAAGATGATATTGTTACGATAAGAATTTTTTAAGAGAAAGTTAATAGGGACAACTCAAATTTGAGATGAATCAACATGAGTTGCCCCTATTTTTTTTATACATTATCGCTCACTAATCTACGTTTAAGATATTTCTTAATTCTTTCTCCGCCTCTTTCAAAAATTATGTAAAGAATTGGAATAACCATTAATGTTAAAAAAGTAGTAGCCATTAAACCGCCAATTACAGCTCTTGCAAGTGGTGACCATGTTTCAGAGCCTGTACCGAATTCTACCGCCAACGGAACCATACCTAATATCGTGGTAAAAGCAGTCATTAAAACAGGGCGCATTCGGGCTTCACAACCTTTTATTACGGCATCATATAATTGCATGCCTTTTCTTTTTAATTGATTTATATAGTCGACTAGAACAATACCGTTATTAACTGCAATACCAACCAACATTACCAATCCAACAAGTGCCATAACCGAAATTTTTGTCCCGGTAATAAAAAGGAAAATAAATACACCGATAACAGATAACGGAACGGTAAACATAATTATTAACGGATCAACAAAGGATTCGAATTGTGATGCCATGATCATATAAACAAGCAGAACGGCTGCAAGGAATGCAAGCATCAGGTAGAAAAATGCTTCCTGCTGATCTTCCGCAGTTCCTCCAATAACAACTTGATATTCAGATGGAATAGGAGTATCAACAATAATTTTATTTACTTCTCTAACAGCAGTTGAAAGATCAATACCTGATAAACCGCAACCGACAGATACGTATCTATTTTGATTTTCTCTAAAAATTGTTGGAGTTGATTCTTCTTCTTGAATCTCCGCAATCTCTTTTAAGCTTACCATTTGTCCGGTTGGAATTGCAATTTGAATTCTTTCGAGAGATTCTTTTTGATTTCTGTATGATTTGTCGAATTGAACACGAATATCAAACTCATCTCCTTTTTCACGGTAACGTGATACAACTGTTCCTTGAATAGCAGTTGAAATATTACTTGCCACCTGAAGTGTTGACAGCTTATAATCATTAATTACATCTTTATTCAAATTGATCTGCAGTTCGGGAGTTGTTTCTTTTATATTAAGAGAGATATCTACAAGTCCTTCAACTTTTTCCATTTTTTCTTTAATTTGATTGGCAATTGATTTAGCGCCGTCAATATCAAAGCCAAGTACTTTTACTTCAATATCTTTTTCTGTAGTAAATGCACCGCCTTCTTGGAAGATATAAGTTATACCCGGGATATTATCTAATCTTTCTCTTAGTTTATCTTGAATCTCGAATTGAGATCTTTTACGTTCTTCTTTTGGCGATAGACGGATAAATGCCTCAATAGTACTTGCTGTTGTTCCCCATGCACCAATTCCTTCTCTGGTACCGAAGAAAATTGTAATCGAGTTGATTTCTTCAGGCTCCAAAACCTCACTTACAATATCCTCAATTTGATATGCATAAACTCTTGTTCGTTCAATCGGATCACCGGATGGAGATTCAATTACTATATTTAAAATACCCTGATCGGTCTTTGGTAAAAATTCACCACCGGATATGTTTGCAAGTACAATTGATAAAACCAGCATGCCCGTTACAAATGCGAGTACGGTTTTTTTGTAGTTCAATGCAATCATTAAATTCTTTATATAATTTTTTTGTAGACCGATAAATATTTTCTCTAACTTATCTTTGAATTTTTTGAATCTTAGTCTTTTGTCTTCTTCATTAGTCTTTAAAATATTAGCGGACATCATTGGTACTAATGTTAAAGCAACAAGTAAAGAGACAACAAGACTAAAAGTAATTGTCAGAACCATATCTTTAAAAAGTTGTCCGGTAATATTTGGTACGAACAGCACCGGTAGAAAAACACTTATTGTTGTTAAAGTTGATGCGGTAATTGCCATTCCAACTTCACTTGATCCGAGTAATGCAGCATCGGATTTAGATGCGCCTTGTTCTCTATGGCGATAAATATTTTCGAGAACTACAATAGAATTATCAACAAGCATACCAACGGCAAGTGCTAATCCAGCCATAGAGATAATGTTCAGCGTAAGATTTGAAGCAAACAAAACGGCAAATGTGGCAATAACGGAAACCGGTATCGAAATACCCATAATCAAGCTTCCACGCCAGTTTCTTAGGAAAATATAAATGACAAAAAAAGCAAGAATAAATGCAATCACCGCAGTATTGCGTAAGTTATCAATCGATCGAGTAATAAACTCTGCCTGATCCCAGATTACACTAAATCTTGTACCTTGCGGTAAATGCGATTCAATTTCGGGTAAAGCTTCTTTAATTTTTCTGCTTGTAAGAACCGTATTAGCATCGGATTGTTTTAAAATTTGAATTAGTACACCTTCACCGAAATCTGCACGAACTTCTGTCGTCGATTCTTTAAATCCGTCTTCAACTTCGGCAACATTTTTTACGTAAACCGGAACATCACCTTTCATTGTTACAATTGTATTTTCAATTTGGTCAAGCGTTCTGTATTCACTGAATACTCTTAGGTTATAAGATTTATCCACAGTTTCAATTGAACCTGCTGGAATTAACCCGCTTCCTACTTGTATTGCCGTAGCAACATCATTCGGAGAAAGGTTATAGGATGCAAGCAAAGTCGGATTGAGACGAACGTTAATTTGTCTTTGTAAACCTCCCATTGTTTGAACAGAAGCAACACCTTCAACACGTTCAACTAAAGGTTCGATTTTATCTTCGGCTAATCTTCGTAACTCTGCCGGTCCCAAATATTGTGAACTCAAATTGAGGAAAAGTATAGGACTCATGGAAGGATCAAATACGAAAACTAATGGCTCCGAAGCTTCCTGCGGAAGAAAATCACGTATAAGATCTATGTTTTTTCTTATATCTATTTCCGCTTGATTCATTTCGGTTCCATACTTGAATTCAAGAGTGATTATTGAAACACCTCTCATCGACTGTGAGCTTACCTTTTCAATATTCTTAACTGATGAAACAGCTTCTTCAATTGGACGAGTAACAATATTCTCAATATCTTCAGGACCTAATCCGGTATAGTTTGTTATTACTCCCGCAATAGGAAATTGAATATCCGGGAAGAAGTCAATCTTTAATTGTGAAAATGAAAAAATGCTGAAAAAAATCACAACAGCATAGATCATTGAGAGTGTGACCTGTCTTCTAATAGAAAATTTTGTAAGGATCATGATTCGTCTCTTATTTAATCAATTACTTTAACTTTTTGTCCTTCATCAACAATGTTTTGACCCACTATAATTAGCGTGTCTCCATTATCCAAACCTTTGGCGATTTCAATTCTTCCGTTGCTTGAAATCCCGGGTTCAACTTCTACTAAATCTGCTCTGCCTTCTTTGACTAAGTAAACATAATGCTTGCGCACAGGGGTTTGAATTCCTTTTTCTCTATCAATTATTACTTCTGTTTGTCTTAACAGAGCATTTTCAGGAATTACAACTGTATTTTTTTTTGCAGTCACTTCTACGAAAAATTCACCAAACAATCCCGATTTTAGTCTTGAATCTTTTTCATTTAACTGTACTTCAATTTCAAGAGATTTGGTGAAAGCATCAACAGCCTGGTTAATTGAAGATACGACCCCGCTAAATTCAATATCCGGAATTGAAGGAAATTTTATAACAGTACTTAATCCTTGTTTGATAAAAGGAATATCTTTCGCAGTAACTTTTAATTTAGCTTTCATTCCACCCGAACTAATCAAATGAATAACAGGTTGACCGGCAGGTACCATCTGATTTACTTCAAAATAGACTGCTGCAACAGTCCCGGGAAAAGGAGCTTTTATAAAACTGTTTTGATACTGTTCCTTTGCTTGTTTCATCATTGCGGAAGCTTGTTCTAAACCGGCTTCGGCGGCTTGTTTTTGTGTAAGTATTTGATCATACTGCTGCTGACTCACTGCATTCTGTTTGAAGAGTCGTTCGGTTCTCTCAAAATCTTGTCTAATAAGATTTACTTGTGCTTCGGCATTTTTAAGTGAAGCTTCGGCTGCATCAACGCCTTGCTTAAGTAACTCATTGTACTGAACTGCAAGAATTTGACCTTCTCTAACACTTTCTCCGGCTTTAACATTTATTGACTCAAGTTTCTCCGAAATTTTGCTGTATAGAATTACATCCTCTGCCGATGAAATACCTCCGGTAAGTTTTATTGATTTGGAGATTGATGCAGGTTTTATAACAAATACTTTTACCGGAACTTCTCTTTCTGTTTCAGTTTCATCATCAGGCTGGCAGCCGATAAAAAGAAAGATAAACAGTAATAATATCATTGATAATTTTAATCGCATTTTTCCCTCAAAGAATTTATTCCCAAATTTTATTTAATTGTCCAATTGACTTAAGCAATAAAAGCTGCGTAACATTATGATTATAAATGCCTTGCAAATATTGAGTTTTGCTGTTGTTATATAAAAGCTGGGCATTTAATACATCGAGCTGTGTGCTCATTCCTTCTGAGTATAAAAGATTTGATAATCGCAGACTTTCTTTAGATTGCTTAAGTGCTTCTTCATAACTTTTTAGATTTTTTAATGACTCTTTATATGAATAGTAATTTTGTTCAACATCAATTGATGCTTGATCATTTGCAGCTTTTGCTGCAATCTTCATTTGATCTGTCCTGATTTTTGCAATTTGATAATCAAGAACTCTTCTTCCACCTTCAAAGAGAGGAAAGTTTACCGAAAGCATTACTGACTTCGATCTTATATAATCACTCCATGCAACATCCACATTATCAAGTTGCGCTTGATGTTGAATGCTGGCAGTTAGAACAATTGAAGGAGCAAATTGTCCGAGTGCGATTTTTTCTCCTTCTTCGGTTGCTTCAATTTGATGATAGAGTGATTTTATATCACTTCTGAATTCTTTCGAGTAAGTTAAAAGTTCTTCAAGTGTGCTGTTTGAAAATTCGTCAAGAATCATACGTGTCGAAAGCGTATCACGAATTACTAATGAATCCTCTAAGTTAATATTCAAAATGAGTTTTAATCTTTGCGCGGATAAATGCCTATTTGACGAAGCTGATTCAAACTGCGGTAGAGTAGAATAATATTGTGCTTTTGCTCTTTGTAAATCTAATTCAGTTGCCGCCCCGGCATTGTAAAATTTTTCAACTTGTTCAAGATTTGCTTTAGATACATCAACAGCTTCCTTAGCCGCATTAGCAATAGAGTTCGACAGTATTACTCCGTAATAAGCCTGAAGTGCAGAATATACTGTCTCCTCTTCTTTACCTTTTAATTCCTCGGCTAAAGATTTTTTTATTTCTTTTTGAATGTTGTAATTAAAAAATCTCGACCCCCCGGTAAAAATCGGTAGAGTAAGGTTCAATGCATGCTGGAATGAATAATTTGTACCGACAACAAAACGCTGTCCCATAAAAATGAAAACCGGCAGCTCAAGGTTTTTAGTAAACATTCCCTGATAACCTACTGAGGGAAGAAAATTACTTAATGATTTCCATGTTTCAAGATTTTGAATTTCATAATCAAGCAGTGAATTTTTTAGCATCAGGTTATCATTCCGTGAACGGTTAATAACATCATCCCATTGCAGATAAATCACATTTTTCTGTTGTGCTAAGAGAGAAGCAGTGCACATCAATAAAAATAAAATTACTTTTTCAATTACTGTACTCATTTATTTCTCCACAGTTACTTTTCAATGAAAAGATCTTTTTTCCACATAACGAAAAGGTTATCTAACTTTTTGTTTATATTTTTTTTATTCAATCCGAATAAGATGTTCTGTAAAGCTACAAATGCAACCGAGCCGATAATTATATTTGCAAGCGAATCAATATCGGAATCCTTCGGAACATAACCGGTTTCTTTTCCATGCTTAAGATATTTTTTGAAATATTTCATTTCATTTTCGGCCCGTTCAGTCTTTTTCTGAACTAACTCATCCGGAATTGTCATTGTATTCAGGAAAGCAGAAAACTGAGCAAACGGTCTATATTTTTTAAGAAAGACTTTATAGATTCTAATTACGGCATAGATATTCTCAAGAAAATCATTTTCTTCTTTGAAGTATTTCTTTTTTAGTTCATCACCAATACGAAAAGTTTCTTCAATAAGTTCCTTTAACAGCGATTCTTTATCCTTGAAATAATAGTAAAGCACCGGTTTTGTGATACCGGCGGCTTCGCAGATCTCTCTAACCGAAACCGAGTCGTAGCCGGATTTGGAAAATAAGTCCGCTGCTGTTAGAAATATTTTCTCTTTTGTATTTATCATTCTTTCATAATTTTTATAATAACTGTTAATTAGGACGATTGATTGTCAAAATCGTTCCGTAAAATTCTACCGAACGGTAAGTAATCTAAAACTACATTTCGTCCTATTATAGAATAATTTGTAGCTAGACGAATTCAGGAAATTAAAATGCCGGATTTAATATTTTGAAAAATCTTGTTTCACCTGCATCAGCATCAAGTCTCGATTTTCTTTTTTCACTTATTCATATTACCTTTCCACTCGATTGTTTTTCTTTTCTCTTTGTAAGTTAAAATTTTTCAAAAGGTTACTCGGTTTGGAATTAAGCATACTTAATCTGCTTCTGGTATTATTTGTAGCTTGGATAGGCGGTCAAATTGCCGCCCGTTTAGGTTATCCTTCAGTGCTGGGTGAATTAATCGCTGGGATAATATTCGGTCCTCCTTTACTAGGAATCCTTTACGGCAGCGAAGCAATTAATGTTCTTGCAGAGCTTGGTGTGCTAATGATGATGCTTTATATAGGCATGGAAATTGATCCGCGTGAATTGGGTAAAGCATCCAAAGGGGGAGTTTTAGCTGCACTTGGAGGATTTATTGTCCCTTTTGCATTAGGAATGTGGATTGTAGTCGCATCAAACGGCACTACTATTGCCGGTGTTTTTGTAGGAATGGCAATGGGTGTTACTTCTCTTGCAACAAAATCAAGAATACTTGTAGATCTAAAAATACTTGATACACGTATTGCACATGTAATGCTTGCCGGAGCTCTTGTAGCAGATACCCTTTCTCTTATTATATTTGCCGGAATATTGAGTTTTGCTTCCGCGGGAGAACTTGATCTATTAATGATATCTACAATTTCTGTTAAAGTTTTACTATTCTTTTTTGTTTCTTGGTTACTTGGATTAAAAGTTTTTCCATTCCTTTACAAATGGCTGAAGCAAAGAAATATTACCGGACGGACATTCAATGCAACATTAATTTTATTAATTGCTCTAGCTTTTGCCGAGTTAGCCCATCTTGCGGAACTTCATAGCATACTTGGTGCTTTTATTGCTGGGCTTGTCTTAAGAGAAGCTATAACAGTTAAGAAACTTTCACATGAATTAACCGACCTTGTTAAAGATGTTTCTTTAGGATTTCTTGCACCAATCTTTTTTGTAACCGCAGGGTTTCAAGTCTCTCTAGAAGTTTTACATTCTGATACTACTTTACTGGTAGGTACCATTGTTCTTGCTACTGTAGGGAAGGTTGTTGGTACAACCTTGTTTTATTTACCAAGCGGATATGGATGGCGTGAAGGTTTGACAATTGGCGCCGGTATGAATGGTAGAGGAGCAGTTGAAATTGTTATTGCCGGTATCGGGTTAAATGCAGGAATAATTTCCCAAGAGATTTTTTCTATCTTGGTTTTTATGGCAATTATTACAACTGCAACAGTTCCTGTCTTTTTAAAAATGGGTGTTGAATGGTTAGACAAAAGAAATGAATTAATTCGTTCTACAATCGGTAAAGAGGATATTGTTATTGTCGGCGCAGGTTCACTTGCTCGATTATTTGCAAAAGCTTTGGTTTCTAAAAGACCGATAACAATGATCGACTCTAACGAAACAAATTGTAAAAAGGCTGCCGAGATGGGATTAAAAGCACATTATGGTGATGCACTTGATGATATAATTTTGAGGGATGCCGGTATTGATAGCACGGGAACTTTGATTTCAATGACTCCAAACGCAGAAGTAAATGTTTTAATTGCTAAGCGATCTTATGAGGAATTTCTAGTTCCGCAAATTTACTCTGCCATTATTGATGAACGTGAAAAGGGACTGATTAAACAATTGGAAGCAGTTGGCGGTAAACAATTATTCGATAGAAAGGTAAATATTTTGGAATGGGAAAATATGATTAACAACGATCAAATTATTCTTGAACAGATTAAAATAGAAACCGGCAGCAAAACTGAATTGGAAAAGAAAATCCCTTCCGATGCTCTCCCAATGATTATTGTTCGTGAAAATAAAAAATATGTTTATGATGGTTTCGAAAGCGTAAATAAAGGAGATTTGATTTTTACTTTATTTAGGAAATCCGATTCAAATACATAATAATTAAAATACCTAAGTTACCGTTCATTTTTCTCCACTCGATTATTAAACAATAAGAACCTTAAAACTTAACCGATAATCTTGCAAAATTTTTCCGGATTTGGAACTTTCCCAAAATTATAAGGGTTTTTACTCAAAAATAATGAGAAATGACCTCTTTAATCTTGACTTTTTTTTCCAGATTAGATAGGTTTATAACTCGAAAAAGAATTGAAAGGAGAATTAATGTCTGATACGAAAATTAGGGTTGAAGACTTTGGTAGTGAAGAGCAAGCGAAAACTATTGAAGATCTTACCAAATCCGAATATAAATGGGGTTGGACTACAAATATTGAAGCAGATACCGCACCGAAAGGATTAAATGAAGATGCTATTAAATTTATCTCTGCAAAAAAAGAAGAACCGGAATGGATGCTTGAATGGCGGCTTAAAGCTTATAAAAATTTTCTGAATATGAAAGAACCACATTGGTTAAATGCAAAATATCCCCCGGTTGATTTACAGAACATAAGTTATTATTCTGCACCTAAAAAGAAAGCGGAATTAAATAGTCTTGATGAAGCCGATCCGGAATTAATAGAAACTTTTGCCAAATTAGGTATTCCCTTAGATGAACAAAAAAGATTAACCGGTGTTGCAGTTGACGCGGTTTTTGATTCGGTTTCGGTTGCAACAACTTTTAGAGAAACTCTTGCTGAACAAGGGATAATCTTCTGCTCAATTTCTGAAGCAATTAGAGAACATTCTGATTTGATAAAAAAATATCTTGGCTCCGTTGTACCTCAAGGCGATAATTATTTTGCAGCACTTAACTCGGCAGTATTCACCGATGGTTCATTCGTTTATATTCCTAAAGGTGTAAGATGCCCAATGGAATTGTCAACTTATTTTAGAATTAACGCTCAGGAAACCGGGCAATTTGAAAGAACATTAATTATTGCAGATGAAGGCAGTTATGTAAGTTATCTCGAAGGTTGTACTGCTCCTATGCGAGATGAAAATCAGCTTCACGCTGCAGTTGTTGAATTGATTACTCTTGATGATGCCGAAATAAAATATTCAACCGTTCAGAATTGGTATCCCGGAAGTAAAGACGGCAAAGGCGGTATTTATAACTTCGTAACAAAACGTGGTGCATGCAGAGGTAAGAATTCAAAAATTAGTTGGACACAAGTTGAAACCGGTTCTGCAATTACCTGGAAATATCCAAGCTGTATTTTACAAGGTGATAACTCTGTCGGCGAATTTTATTCCATCGCTGTTACAAATAATCATCAAAAGGCTGATACCGGTACAAAGATGATTCATCTCGGGAAGAATACAAAAAGTACAATAATCTCAAAAGGAATTTCAGCCGGTAAAAGTCAAAACACTTATAGAGGATTAGTGAAGATTGGTAAAAATGCTGAGAACGCAAGAAACTTTTCACAATGTGATTCTATGTTGATGGGTGATAAATGCGGTGCTCATACTTTCCCGTATATCGAAGTTGATAATCAAACTGCACAAGTTGAACACGAAGCAACAACATCAAAAGTTGGTGAAGATCAAATATTTTATCTGAATCAAAGAGGAATTGGTGAAGAAGATGCCATCAACTTAATTGTAAACGGATTCTGTAAAGAAGTATTTAATGAACTGCCAATGGAATTCGCGGTTGAAGCTCAAAAGCTTCTCGCTATTTCTCTTGAAGGTAGTGTTGGATAATTTATTAAATGCTATAAGCTCGATTAATGATTAAGTCTTAATCTTAATCATACTCTTACTCAAAACAAATTTTAAAAAAAGAAATAAAAAGGAAAATCAAAAAATGATAAAAATCAAAAATCTGCACGCATCAGTTGAAGGAAATGAAATTCTTAGAGGAATTGACTTAGAAATAAATACCGGTGAAGTTCATGCAATTATGGGTCCAAACGGTTCGGGCAAAAGTACTTTAGCAAATGTTCTTGCCGGTCATGAAGGATTTGAAGTTACAGAAGGTGAAGTAATTTTTGAAGGGAAAAAATTACTTGATATGGCTCCCGAAGAAAGAGCAAGAGATGGTGTATTTCTAGCTTTTCAATACCCGATTGAAATTCCGGGTATAAGCAACGCAACTTTTCTGAAAACAGCTATTAATGAAATTAGAAAAGCTCACGACCAGGAAGAAATTTCAGCAAAAGAATTTCTTGAAAGAACAAGGAAATATGCAAAGTTATTAAATATGCCGGATAATCTAATTAGTCGTTCTGTTAACTCCGGTTTTTCAGGCGGTGAAAAGAAGAAAAATGAAATTTTCCAAATGCTAATGCTTAATCCTAAACTCGCATTGTTGGATGAAACAGACTCCGGATTAGATATTGATGCCTTAAAAATTGTATCTGAAGGTGTTAATCATTTCCGATCAAAAGAAAATGCAGTTTTGCTGGTTACTCACTATCAAAGATTACTCAATTATATAGTACCGGATTTTGTTCATGTTCTATCAAACGGGAAAATAATTAAATCAGGAGGTAAAGAATTAGCATACGAGCTTGAAGAAAAAGGTTATGATTGGATTAAAAACGAAGAACTGGAAACAGCTTAAGGAAGGAAATAAAAATGTCGGATACAAATAAATTTGATCAAATAAAAGATTGGTATGTTTCTAACTTCACAAAATTTGAAAGTAAGTTAAACGGTCAATCAGAAACTTTTTTACACGATATAAGAAAAGAATCGTTAACAAAATTTAAAGAGCTTCATTTTCCTACAATTAAAGATGAAGAATGGAAATACACAAACGTTGCCCCGTTACTTAAAGATAACTTTCAGCTTCCGCAGTACTTAAATAAAACCGTTATTGATGAAAAGTTTATCTATAATAATTCTTTTACTGACTTTGATTATGACCGAATTGTATTTGTAAACGGGAAGTTCAGTCCCGAACATTCGTTAATCGGTGAATTGCCTGTAGGAGCTGTAATTAGTTCACTTGAAAGTGCAATTGAAAACAATCCGGAGTTAGTTAGGAAATATATCGGCAAACATACAAAAGTTGATAATGCATTTGTTGCGATGAATCTTACTTATTCAACGGATGGGCTTTTTGTATATCTGCCCAAAGGTCAAATGCTTGAAAGACCGCTTCAAGTATTTTTTGTTAGCGGAAGTGATGAAGATAAGGTCCTTTCAATTCCTCGTAATTTGATAATTGCTGAAGAGGGGAGTGCAGCTAAATTAATTATTAATTATGTAGGAACTGGCTCTAATTCATATTTTACGAATTCCTTGACTGAAATTCATACCGGGGCGAATTCCAATATTGATTACATAAAATTACAGGATGAAAAAAAGAATTCATTTCATATAGATCACACTTTCGTATATCAAGATAAAGGGAATATCTTTAATCACTATTCATTTGCGTTCGGAGCCGCTCTATCTCGCACCGATGTTAGCTCGGTTCTTGATAACGAAAATATAGAGTGTCATTATTATGGAATTTATCTCGGAACAGATAAACAGCATATCGATCATCATACTTTTGTTGATCATGCTAAACCAAATTGTATGAGTAACGAAGTTTACAAAGGGATACTTGACGATCAATCCCGCGGAGTATTCAACGGTCAAATTATGGTAAGACCCGATGCACAAAAAACAAATGCATACCAATCCAACAAAACAATTTTACTTTCCGATAAAGCAAACATCGATACTAAACCTCAACTTGAAATTTTTGCCAATGATGTGAAATGTTCTCATGGCGCTACAATCGGTAAGTTGGATCAAGAAGCATATTTCTATATTCGTTCACGCGGAGTCGAAGATAAGATTGCTCAATCTATGTTGATACATGCATTTGCTGCAGATGTAATTGAAGCAGTTAATATAGAACCAATGAGAGATCAGCTCAATCATAAATTATTTGAAAAATTAAACAGGGTAGAAATATAATTGTCTATGAAAGGTGATATAGAATCCGCCGTTACAAAATCAAAGAGTTATAAGAGAGCCTTTGATGTTTATAATGTTCGCAATGACTTCCCGATTTTAAATAGATTGGTTAACGGGCGACCTCTAGTTTATCTAGACAATGCAGCAACCACACAAAAACCCAAAGCAGTAATTGATAATCTGCGGAACTATTACGAAAGTGATAATGCTAATATTCACAGGGGTGTATATTTCTTAAGTGAAGTTGCAACGGAAGCTTTTGAAACTGCACGACTTAAAGTAAAAGAATTTGTGAATGCTCTCAGTGCATCTGAAATTATTTTTGTTAAAGGCGCAACCGAAGCAATTAATTTGGTAGCAACATCCTTATGTCGTGCGGGTCATTTCAAAGATGGTGATGAAATTATTCTTACCGAAATGGAACATCATGCAAATATTGTTCCCTGGCAATTAATCTGTAATAATAAACAGATGAAAATAAAAGTTATACCGATGAATGATAACGGTGAATTAGAACTTGATAAACTTGACAGCCTAATTACCGAAAAAACTAAAATGATATCCGTTGTATATATCTCAAATTCACTAGGTACAATTAATCCGATTAAAGAAGTCGTAAAGAAAGCACATTCGCATAATATCCCGGTGTTAATTGATGGCGCTCAAGCTGCACCTCATCTTAAGGTGGATGTTCAGGATTTAGATTGTGACTTTTTCGTTTTCTCCGGGCACAAAATGTACGGACCTACTGGGATAGGAGTATTGTACGGTAAAACTGAATTCTTAAATATGATGCCGCCGTATCAAGGTGGTGGTGATATGATAAGAGAAGTAACTTTTGAGAAAACAACTTTTGAAGATATTCCAAATAAGTTTGAAGCCGGTACACCGAATATTGCAGGAGGAATTGGTCTCGGTGCTGCAATTGATTATCTGAACCAATTTGATTTTAACGAATTGACGGAATATGAAAATGAACTTCTTTTATATGGAACTGAAAAGCTCTCCGCAATTAAAGGTTTGAAAATAATCGGTACCGCAAAAAATAAAGCATCGGTTATTTCTTTTATAATAGAAGATATTCATCCTTATGATATAGGAACTATAGTTGACACTCACGGTATTGCTATAAGAACAGGTCATCATTGCACTCAGCCTATAATGAGAAGGTTTAATGTCCCGGCAACAGCAAGAGCTTCTTTCGCATTTTATAATACTAAAGAGGAAATAGACAAGTTAGCCGAAGGATTGAAAAAAGTAATTAAGATGTTTAAATAATAAGTGAACAAAATGGATATAGGAAAATTAGAACAAGATATAATTCATCAATTAAAAACAGTATTCGACCCGGAAATTCCTGTTGATATATATGAACTCGGATTAATCTACGAAATTAAAATTGATGAAGAAGCAAACGTATATATAAAAATGACCTTAACATCTCCGGCATGCCCGGTTGCAGGCAGCCTTCCCGGTGAGGTTAAAGACAGAGTTAAAGCATTGAAAGATGTTAACGATGTTTACGTTGATTTGGTGTGGAATCCACCGTGGGATAAAGACATGATGTCGGAAGAAGCAAAACTTGAACTTGGTTTCTTATAATAAACTAAAGGAATTATCGATGCACAATATAAATGTAAAACCACCGATCTATGATCCCGAAGCTGTTCAGCCGATGCGGGATGAACTTATTTATGTCGGGTTTCAAGAATTAACAACACCCGAAAAAGTTGAAGAAGTTTTATCTCTTAACGATGATAAGCTCACATTGCTTATGATAAATTCTGTTTGCGGTTGTGCGGCAGGAAGTGCAAGACCCGGTGTTACTCATTCGGTTATGCATAATAAAATACCGGATAGGTTAGTTACGGTATTTGCCGGACAAGATAGAGATGCAACAGATTATCTACGCGAAAAATATTTAACTAATATTCCGCCGTCATCTCCGTTTGTGGCGTTGTTCAAGAATGGTTCGCCCATTGCTGTAATGCCTCGTCATCATATTGAAGGAAGAACTCCGCAAGAAGTTGCCGAAGCATTAATGGAAGTTTTTGACGAACACTGCACAAAAGAAGGTCCGGCAATTTCGGAGGAAGCTTACGGTAAACTTGTACATGCACGTGCATGCGGTTCAACTATTCCGTTAAATGAGAATTAATACAAAATGAAATTCAGTACAACAGAAGAATATGGAATACGATGCCTGATTCGCATTGCTAAATTTCATGAAATTGGAAAAACGCTTACCATTCCTGAAATTAGCAAAGCCGAAGGAATCTCTCAGCATAATACTGCAAAGATCTTACGCGCACTTAGACTCGGCGGATTTTTAGATAGTGAAAGAGGGCAGACCGGCGGTTATTCATTAACACGAAAACCCGAAGAGATAAAAATAAAAGAAGTATTGAATACTCTCGGCGGAAGATTATTTGATTCTACATTTTGCGAATCACATTCGGGTATGTCGGATATTTGTACGCATACTATCGACTGTTCCGTACGCTCGCTTTGGAAAGTTATTCAAGATGCTGTTGATACCGTAGTTAAAGATATTAGTCTGAAAGATTTGATCGGTTCCGAAAACGAAACATTTGAAAAGTTTAACGAAAATCTTGAATTAGTCAATTCTTTTGAAAATGGGAACTGAAATGTAGAGACGTTTACAAGCGTCTCTACATTGTTTTTAGTATAGCTGTAATTTCCTCTTTCAATACACTGAATTTTGTTTGATTATAAAATTCTCTTTCATCAGCATCTAAAAGTGAACCGAGAGTTACCTTAAAATCTCTTTCTTTGAATGAGTCAATTATTGCAAGCATTTTTTCCAATAAGTGTTTTTCATTTGGCAAAGAAATCCCTCGTTTAAAAATAAAATCTATATCAAAGCAGTCTCTTATAAGTTTTCTTGAAAGGAATGCTTCTATTTTGTTTTTCATCATTTGTTCAAGTGTTAAACCTAAAACTTGAACCTGCTTATTTGTAAACTTCGAAAATGCAATTTTCCTTTCAAACAAAAAATCACTCTGATCCTTTCGAATTTCAATTTTAAGGCTTCTCTTTGATTTTGGACTTTGTAGTTGAAATAGAATAGTAAAGTTTTTATTTGCACTGTCAACAATTTTATATTCTTTTGAAAAAGAATTACTTAACAAATCAAAAAGTTGATCATGGGTTTTACCTGGTTTAAGCCAGAAATCTAAATCGGTTGAATACCGGTTAAGGTTATGACATAAACGAAGCATTGTACCGCCGCCAAAATAAATTTGCTCGAGTACTCTAATTGAGTTTAAGAACTCCAGAACTTCAATCTCGAAAATTTCTAAAGCTCGTAGTTCCGGGTTAATCTTTGCCATAAGTTTTGTGCCGCTTTATTTGTTTTTGACAAGAACGAATCGATACCGGATTTATTCAGTTTATTAAAATCTATTGCTTCGAAATCGCAGTTGTATCTTCCTATTGCCGTAAGATAAATTGAGTCGGCAATTGCTTTTTCCGGTGTTGCGATAAAGAAGTTCTCGTTTTTATAGAAGCCGGAATAATAAATTTCTTTAACCTTGGAGAACGAAAACTCGTAATCATTAATACGAAAATTTATTGAACGTTTCAATCCGATTGATTCTATGTAATTTCTTGTCTGCTGTGTAGAAATATTATAATAACTCAATGCTGAAGTAAGAGAAATATAAGAAGGGGTTTGAAGCATATTAGCAATGCTAAATAATTCTTCTTCCGATATTGTCCGCAGTTTTTGTGGAAGTAAAAAAAGATCACGTTTCAGTCGAATCAATTTATCCGCGTTCACATACCGCGAAGCCGTAACTTGTGCAGATTTTTTACTGATTGCGAGTTCGCGTGCAATATCATCAGAGCTTAGGTATAATGAATCAATATTTTGAAGTTTTGTCAAATTCATAAATACAAATATATAACAAAATTGTTAAATATCTATATTTAGGGATAGGATTCGTTATTATCGCTTATAAATGTTATTTCTAACACGGAAGTAAATTTGTAAACCTTCATTTTATTTTATCACTCCGAAAGATTCTTTAAACTTCTCAATTTCTATAAGCGGATCCGGAAAGTAAGCTAAACAAAGCAGAGGATATAAACTTGAAAAAATTTTAGCACAAAACGGAAGCAATGAATCAGTTGCTACTTTCTTTTTGTCGAAATTTTTTAACTGAAGTAAAATGTATTTGTAATCATCGAGTTTATTGATATGTCTTTTTGCATCGAAACTTTTTAATACTTCAGCCGGTTCTTTCGAATCCATATGATGAAGAGAGAATTTATTATTAAGATTATATTCTTCAAAAATTTTAATTATCTCACCCTTATACCTTGCTAAGTTCTGATTAAAATAAAGTTGATCACCAATTGTATTATTAAGAAATATTCCAAGATCAGTTCCATACGGATCAAAGTATAGAAAATATTCACTGTCTAATTTGAATCTACCGAAGTGAATCAAAAAATAATTTTTATACGGAGCACCTTGGGCGAACCGCATATCTTTATTAAGCCGCATTAAAGTTTGATTAAATTTTGGTTCGGTTCTGATTGAGGGATTCAACCTATTAAGAATAGGAGATAATTCGGTTACAAATAATCTTGCCGGTTCTACAATTACTTTCTGATAACTTTCTTTATTTTGATGAAACCATTCGATGTTATTATTCTTTTCGAGGTCGGATAAAAAAGAAAATATTTCGTTACCGAACCCTAAAAAAACGGAATTAACTTTTCTCAATACATAATCCCGATATTGATTGTTAAATAAAAATGGGCAATATCTTTTCGGAATTTATCTCTCAAATTCTCAACACCTTTATCAAAGAGATGAATATAGTAGTACCGTAAATTTATACCGAGTAAATTGGATTTACTGACACCGAAATTTGCACCGAAACCGATATAACCTCCGGCGGCAAGTTTTGTCTGCATATCACCGAATGCACTGAAAAATTCTTGTTCGTAAGGAGTTGTTAAAACAATAGTGGGTCCTATACCAAAATTTATGTATGGTCTTAAAGTTGATGTCAAATTATCAGAAAATAATCTATAGTGTAGACCGGCATTAATCGGTATGATAAAGACTCTGTTAACTTTACCGATGGTAAATGTATTTCCCCAATAATCTATATATTGAAATTCTCTTTCGTCTTTCGATTCGGAAAAAGAGAAATCCACAAATCCGGTAAGATTACCGTTAAATTCTTTTCTAAAAAAAGTACCTATACCGAATCCACCTTCACCAAACATTAAATCAACCCCCCAGGAATTCGGCGGTAACTCAATATCCGGTACTTCGGGTGCAAGTTTCCCAATTGATTGTGAAAACGAAACTGAACTCAATAAGATTATCATTAAAAGAATATGCTTAATTCTAACCATTCGAAATTCCTTTTCTCTTTGTTTTATACTAAAATTGGATATTATATTTCAAAAATCAATGTAATGTTTCATCTTATAAAAATTTTTTTTAAAAAATGGGATAACTCATGGCACAAAATATCGAATTAAAAATTAAACTGGAGGAATTTTCTGTTGTAACCGAAATTCTGCACCAAAACAATATTAAGTTGGAAACTATTCTCAGGCAGAGAGATATTTATTACAAAAATAAAAACGGCTTATTGAAACTGCGTATTTATAATGGCAGCGGCGAACTAATTTTTTATCAAAGAAACGAGGACGATAAAGATAGAGTCAGTAATTATCACCTGTTAAAAGTCGATCCGGGTTATGCCGAAGATTTTTTCTCAAAACTTTTCGAAATTGAAGTAGAGGTAATTAAAGAAAGAAGATTATATCTTTATAAGAATACAAGAATTCATTTGGACGAAGTTGATAAACTTGGTTCCTTCCTTGAACTTGAAACGGTGGTAAATACAAGTTTACATGAAGGGAAAAATGAATTTTCAGAAGTTGTACAACTTCTTAATTTGGATTTGAACAAACAGATTAAAACATCATACAGAACATTGCTTCTTGAAAAATGATTCTAACAAAAGAAAATATTTCTTCGATTGAATTACTCGGATTGATAGATAAAAAAATTAAATCGACTCAGACCAATGAACTGCTTATTATAGTTCCAACCAACCGGAAATTACGTGCGGTAAAAAAAGAAATTATTGATATTTCACCGGGACAAACTGTTGCAAAAATTAATATTGAAACCCTCGGTACGCTATCTCAAAAATTACTCGAGACGATTGAATTTTATATTCAATTAAGTGAATCCGCATCATCGGTTTTGATAAAGAATGCCGCAGAGAGAGTCAAATTGAAATATTTTGTCAACTACCGTGGCAGTATACCCAATGGTACTTTAGACAGAATTAAAAACGTAATCTCGGAATATAAACGGCACGGTATTACACCGGAAAAACTTATTAGTGAGACCGAAAAACTTGAAGCTTCGGAAAAAATAAAAGCTGAAGATATTGCAGAGATTTATTTTAATTATAAGAAACTTACTGCAAAGATTAATGCCCTCGAAATCGGCGATGTTTATGAAAAATTACTTGAAAATGATTTTTCTAATTCTTTCTATCAAAATTATGTTGAAGTAAAAAATATTGTTCTTCTCGGTTTCGATCAATTTTCAATTCCCGAGATAAAAATAATTAACAAGCTTTCCGAAATTGTCGAAAACAAACTCTATATTGATTTTGATTATTATAAATCTAATTCATTGCTTTTCAGTCACCTCGAAGAAACTTATACTTTATTAGAGCAATATGGGTTCATCAAAATTAATGATAACTCTGTTTATGAATTTAACGAGTTCATTAAAATTGTTCGCGAAAGGTTGTTTCTTAACATACAAAAGAAAAGTGTTTCCAAATTCAAAAATGATATATCTATTATAAAAGGTAGATATACAGAAGAAGAAATTGAATTAATTGCCAAAAAAATTAAAACTCTCTTAATAAAAAACCGGGTAAAACCGCACAAAATTTGTGTAGTATTTAATTTGATTTCGGATTTTTCTCCTTTAGTCCGTGATGTGTTTGAACGTTTTGGTATTCCGTATAACTTAACCGATCGTACATCGCTTGATCAGTCATCCTCGATAATTGCAATAATTAATCTGTTGGAGATAGCGGAAAATGATTATTACTATAAAAATATTTTCCGTGCGCTAAGCGGCAGATTTTTATCAAGTTTGAATGTTGATGCAGTCAATTTAAATCTGGTTGCTTCAAAATTAAAAATCGTATCCGGTTATCAAAAGTGGGTTCGCTCAATCGAAAGTGAAATTGAAAATAATACCGATGACGACGAGAAAATAAATGAAGAAAAACTAAGGCAAGCACTCAACGATCTTTTGAAAATCGAAGAAGTTCTGAAACCTTTTAAGCAAAAACTAACTCCTTCCGAGTTTTACAAAATACTTCTCAAGTTTATAACAAAATCAAATTTATCGTTATCTGTATTAGAAGGACATCCTGATTATCGGGAAGAAGATATCGCTTCATTAACAACATTTACCGAAACGATTGAAGAAATATTGATCTTAATTGAAAAAGAAAATAACAAAGAGAAGAAATACTCACTTTCATTTTATCTTGATCAGATTAAAACAGCATGTAGTTGGGCTCGATTTAATATTAAAGGTAGATCGGATTATGGGGTGCTGATTACTTCGATTGATGAAATAAGAGGACTTAGTTTCGACTATCTTTTTCTTGCCGGAATGAATGACGGAATATTTCCGACGCGATATAAACCGGAGATTTTCTTTTCCGGTTCATTTATGAAAAAAGAATCTATTCATCAAACAGAAGAGAGATATCATTTCTATCAAGCGCTTTCTGCATGGCGAAAGCAACTTTACCTATCTTATTCAGCTATTAATGATGATAGAGAATTGGTTGAATCGAATTTTCTTAAAGATTTTTCAAACTTATTTGAAACGTCGGAAATTACAAGCAATTCATTTGAAAAAATTGCCTTTTCGGAAGAAGAAATACAAATGATTCTGGGAAGACAAATCGCGCTCGATTTGGAAAGTGATGTTATTTTTAAATCACGTAATATCGATAACCGATCCCTTAAACGGAAAATTGAAGTATCGAAACAAAGAATTAATTCACCTCATGAAGAATTTCCCTTCAACGGGTTTGTTGGTTTAAACGGTAAAGAAGAAATCAAAAATTCGCTTAAAAAGTTTGCAGATAGAGAATACTCAATAACTCAATTGGAAACTTATTCACGATGTCCCTTTAAATATTTTATGCAATATGTTTTAGGTGTTTCGGAAATTAGTGAACCAACCGAAGAAGTTGAACCTGTTGAAATCGGCAGTATAATGCATAAGATATTATTTGAGTTTTACACGGAATTAAGAACACGGAAAATTATACTTCATAATTGCTCGGAAACGGATTTCAAAAAAGCAGAGAAAATTATTTTTGATATAGCCGAACAAAATATCAATTCACCTATTTTTTATTCAGAATTATCTTTTTATGAAAAAGAGAAAATAACCGGGATAAACGGAAATAGAAAAGAATCTATTCTATATAAATTTCTCTTGAAGGAAAGAGAGAGTAATAATAGTTCTGAACCGACGTATTTTGAAATTGCATTTGGGAATATCAAATCGAAAATAAAGGATGAAACTTTATCCTCTGAGGAACCGGTTTTAGGAAATAGTATAAAATTTAGGGGGAAGGTTGACAGAATTGATGTCGATACGGAAAATGAAACATTTGATATAGTTGATTACAAATTAAGCTTGAGAAGCAAACCGACACAAAACGATATACAAGATGGAATATCGCTTCAGCTTCCATTATATCTTTTTGCAGCAAAAAAACTTTTTGAGAAAAATGAAATTACACTTACTCCGTCTGAAGTCTATTTATACTCGTTAAAATATAATGAAAAAGAATTCGGTAAAAACCGGATAGCGTTAATTGATCGAAAATCGGAAAATAAAAAAGAAGAAATTGGTAAACTTTTCGAAAAAACCCTAAACAAAATTGAACAATTTATCGAACGCATAATAAAAGGGGAATTCCCTCTGACTTCATTAAAAGATCGAGAGAAAAAAATCTGCGGATATTGTGATTATAGAAAAATATGCAGGATAGACGAAACCGATTTATGAAGCAATCTTATTGAAAGCCTAAAGTAAATTTCTTATTTTTGAACTGCCACTGCAAATAGCAGTGGCAATTTTTTTTATTAAAAGTAAAAAGGTGATTATTGTGTCAAACTTCATCTACCTGAGCAAAGAACGGCTAAGGGAAATAGAGCAAGAATTAAACGAATTAAAACTCAGCGGACGAAAAAAAATGGCTGAAAGAATTGCCGAAGCTCGTTCTCATGGTGATTTATCTGAAAATGCTGAATACGATGCTGCTAAAGAAGAGCAAGGTTTGTTGGAGTTGAAAATCAGCAAATTAGAAGAACTTCTTTCAAAAGCCCAAATAATAGACACAAACTCAATGCCGAAAGATAAAATCCATATCTTATCTGTAGTGAAAGTAAAAAACCTTAACAACAAAAAAGAATTTACATATAAACTTGTCTCAGCAGAAGAAGCAGATCTGCAGAAAATGAAAATTGCATATACATCTCCTGTTGGCAAAGCTTTAATGGGTGCAAAGCTTGGTGATATTGTTACTGCTAATGTTCCGGCTGGTAAAATTAAATTTGAAATCCTGTCTATTGAATAGAAATTTCTTTTTATGATTTTAATAAAAGGGGATTACGAATATTTCGTTTCCCCTTTTAATCGTTTAAGTAAGTTAATGAAGAAAAAAACAGAACAAAAAGTTATTAATTTTATTGATACTCATGGCTTAATTGATGAGGGAGATAGAGTACTTTTAGCACTTAGCGGCGGACCCGATTCCGTTTTCGCTCTTCATTTTTTTCATAAATACAAACGCAGATTTAAAATTGAGATTAATGCCGTCCATCTTAATCATAAATTAAGAGGTAAGGAATCAGATAAAGACGAAAAATTTTGCGAACAATTATGTACAAAATTGGGAATCGAATTAATTACTTCCCAAGTTGATATAAAAAAGCTCAAAGAAAAAAGCAGAAAATCAATTGAAGAGATTGCAAGAGAGCAGCGATATAAATTTTTTGATTATACCGCTTCAAAACTTCATTCTTCAAAAATTATTACCGCACATGTACAAAATGATAATACGGAAACAGTGCTTCTTAATTTGTCGAAAGGAACCGGGATAAAAGGTATCTCCGGAATTCCTGTTAAAAGAGGAAAAATTATTCGCCCGTTATTAATTCTTTCTAAAGAAGAAGTTTTGACGTATTTGAAACAAGCAAAATTGAAATTCAGAATTGATAAATCAAATGAAGAAAATGATTATCAAAGAAATATAATTCGTAATAAAATTTTGCCTGTTATAATTTCGGAAATTAATCCGGCTTTCCACGATGCAGTATTTAGAACTTCCCAAAATTTGAAAGTTCTTTCTGCATTTATAAATAAACAAGTAGAGGAATATTTTAATAAATATGTTGAAACTGAGGATAATTCGATAAAGGTTAGCAATTCTTTGTACGAAAAAGTTGAATCACCATTCCTTGATGAAGTATTAAAACTAACGTTGGAAAAATTTTTACAATCGGATGTTTCATCTAAAGATGTAGCTAAGCTAAAGGATTTGTATTTTTTGCAAGTTGGAAAGGAAGTTAAGTTTAAGGAAAACCATTCTGCTTTAAGAGAGCGGAATTTTATTTTACTTAAGAGAACTAAAAAAACTAATTTTACCCAAGCAAAAATTAAAGTTGGGCACAGTATTCAAATTGCTGATCATAAAATTTCGATTTGGAAAGTAAAAAACTCCAGATTTATTGTTCACGAACCCGGTTGTGAATTCGTTTCAATGAATGTTGAAAATCCAACGTTTACAATTCGAAATTGGAAAGACGGTGATAAATTTATTCCGTTGGGAATGAAAAATTTTAAAAAAGTATCTGATTTTTTAACAGATAAAAAAATTCCTTCTTCCCAAAGAAAGAAACAATTAGTATTAACTTACCGTAATCAAATAGTGTGGCTTGTCGGTTTAAGAATTGACGAAAGATATAAAATAACAACTTCAACAAAACAGGCGATTAAAATATGTCTGAGTTAGATATTACACAAGATTTCATTCAAGTTGGTAACGAAAAATTTGTACTTTACTTAAGCGAGGCAAAAATTCAAGAAAGAATAGATCAACTTGGTGAAGAAATTTCAAAGGAGTATAAAACAAAACTTCCGATTTTTATAGGTGTCTTGAACGGATCATTTATGTTTATGTCCGATCTGTTAAAGAGAATAAATTTTAATTGTGAAGTTGACTTTTTTAAACTTTCAAGTTACGGCGATGAAAAGATTTCATCGGGTAAAGTAAAAATGCTGAAAGAACTGAACGCCGATGTAACCGACAGACATTTGATTATTGTTGAGGATATTGTTGATTCAGGGCTTTCAATTAGCTATATAGAAGAAATTTTTAAGGATCACAATCCGGCTAGTATGAAGGTCGTAACGCTTCTTTCAAAGCCGGAGAGCATCAAATATAAGGTCAAAATTGATTATATTGGTTTTGAAATTCCTAATAAATTTGTTATTGGGTATGGATTGGACTATGCTCAAAAATATCGGAACTTAAAATCAATTTATGTGTTAAGTGAATAAGCACATAGTTTTTTAACAGATAAAGGATAATAGAAATAAATATATGGCAGAGGAAAACAAAAAAAGAAATAACCTGCCGAGAGGCAAAAAACCTTCCGGCGGCGGACCTAATAAACCCGATGGTGATTTCGATTGGTCTAAGGTAATTAAGACTGTTTTCAGCTGGGGTGCTGTTATTATTGCCGCAGTTATTTTTATGCAGTTTATGAGAACCGATTCTTCAGCAGGCACCGAAATTACTTACGATGTTTATGAAAGATTGCTTTTGGGCGATAAGATTGCCGACATTAAAGTTATCAAAACAGATATTAATGATTATAAAATTGACGGTCAGCTTAAAACTGAAGAAAGAATTTTAATCAATAATAATTATATACGGGTGCAAAGATTTACCGTAATTCTTGTTGAACCTGTTCTTCAGAAACAGATTGAAAGATGGGAAGAACGGGAAATAAAGTTCACTTTCGTAAAAGAATCTAATGAGTGGCTGACAGTACTTTTGGGATTATTGCCTTGGGTTTTAATTATCGCTGTTTGGATTCTTATTATGCGTCGTATGCAAGCCGGCGCCGGCGGTTCAAGAGGTATCTTCAATTTCGGAAAAAGCAAAGCTAAATTAATTTCCGAAACATCCGCTAAAGTAACTTTTAAAGATGTTGCCGGTGCGGATGAAGCAAAACAAGAATTGGAAGAAATTATTGAATTTTTAAAAGAGCCTTCAAAATTTCAAAGACTTGGCGGTAAAATTCCCCGCGGAGTTCTATTGTTAGGACCTCCCGGAACCGGTAAAACACTGCTTGCAAGAGCCGTTGCCGGGGAAGCAGGTGTTCCATTCTTTACAATTAGCGGTGCCGACTTTGTTGAAATGTTTGTCGGTGTCGGTGCAAGTCGTGTCCGTGATCTTTTTGAACAAGGTAAGAAAAGCGCACCTTGTATTATTTTCATTGATGAGATTGATGCTGTCGGTCGACATAGAGGTGCAGGTTTGGGCGGCGGTCATGATGAACGTGAGCAAACTTTAAATGCATTACTTGTTGAAATGGATGGATTTGAACAAAACAGCGGGGTAATAATTATTGCTGCAACCAATAGACCGGATGTACTTGATCCTGCTCTTTTAAGACCGGGACGATTTGATAGACAAGTTGTTGTGGATAGACCCGATGTGAAAGGACGCGAAGGAATATTAAAAGTTCACACCCGCAAAATTCCTCTTGACACTGAAGTTGACTTAAAGGTATTGGCAAAAGGAACCCCCGGTTTAGCCGGTGCTGATTTAGCAAATCTTGTTAATGAAGCTGCTCTTCTTGCAGCGCGTAAAGATAAAAAATCCGTTGGGATGATTGATTTTGAAGAAGCAAAAGACAAAGTGATGATGGGAACAGAACGTAAGAGTATGATTATCACTGATGAAGAAAAGAAAACCACAGCCTATCATGAAATCGGTCACGTATTGGTTGCAAGAAAAATTCCGGAGGCAGATCCTGTTCATAAAGTAACTATTATTCCGCGCGGAAGAGCTTTGGGTGTTACTACTTATCTTCCCGTAGATGAAAAACATACTTATGCCCGAGATTATCTCGAAGCTATGATAACTTATGCATTGGGAGGGCGTGCAGCTGAGAAAATTGTTTTTGATCGTTTTACTACAGGTGCTGGAAATGATATTGAGAAAGCAACAAAAATTGCTCGTAAAATGGTATGCGAATGGGGTATGAGCGATAAGCTTGGTCCTCTTGCATATGGTCAAAATGAAGAAGAAATTTTCCTCGGTAGAGAAATAACAAGACACCAAAATTATAGTGAAAAAACTGCTCGGGATATTGATGACGAAGTAAAAAGAATAATTCTGGACGCCGAAAAAAGAGCAGAAAAGATATTGAGTGATAATATCGATATGCTTCATAAACTTTCTAAAGAACTACTCGAAAGAGAAATTCTGGATTCCGAAGAAATCGATAAAATAATGAACGGTGAAGACCTTCCTCCGTTGCGAAAAGAAGCAACAAAAGAAGAAAAACCGGGTAATGAGGAAGAAATTCCCGACCACGTGAAAGAGTTACTCGAAAAGAAGAATAAACGCTCAAACGATTCCTCTTCAGAAAACAAAGATTCAAAAAATGACGGCGCTTGATAGAGGATCGATTGATTATAAAAGCGAGCTGTTCAGGAAAGGTATTCATCTTTGTTCTCTTTCGATACCAGTAATTTACTATTTCATAACAAGGGAATTAGCATTAATTATTTTGGTTCCCTTAGTTATAATATCATTTACCATGGACCTTTATAGATATCATAATCCTTCCTTTGGCAATTTTTTCTATAAAATTTTCGGTTTTCTTTTGCGTGAGCATGAAAAAGATCATGCCAAACGAAATCTTAACGGGGCAACTTATGTCTTAATTGCTGCAGTACTAACAGTTCTTATTTTCCCTAAAGTTATTGCAGTTACGGCATTTGCAATATTAATTATTAGTGATATTTCAGCTGCATTAATTGGACGCCGTTTTGGTAAAATTAAATTTCTCTCAAAGAGTTTGGAAGGAACTTCCGCTTTTTTCATAACGGCATGTATTGTTATTTTAATAGCTCCGAAAGTTGCCGGTTTACCTGTTGAATATCTTATTGGCTTTACTGCGGCATTTATAGGTGCAATTACCGAAAACATTTCTTACGGTTATGCCGATGATAATTTAACTGTTCCTCTTTCAATCGGAATAACTATGTGGATATTATATGCCGTTTTGCTCCCGAATTTGGATTTAGTGTTAAGCGGAGTTCCTAATTGAGAAACTTTATTTTTCCGTCAATGTATAAACTGTCAAAACAAACCTAAGAACGCTATGAAAGCTCTATACTCTTTATTGCTTATCACATCAATAATAATTTCAAGTTTAATTTTGCAATCATGTGATGCAAAAAAACCGGCTGTCGGAGAAGAAGATATTATCTATGTGGTTGCCGATTCTTCCGAATATTACGAATTGGAAGCTGCACTTCTTCAAGTTTTCGGGAAAATAATTTATACACCCCAGCCTGAAAATTTGTTTGATATTCAAAGAGTAAGTGTAAACAGACTTGACGAGGTAAAAAACAAAAAGAATATTATTATAACTGCTCCGTTAAATTCCGGCTCGTACACATCCCAATACATCAACTCTGTACTTGATTCAACAGTGAAAAATTTGATTGCATCGGAAAATGATTTTGTAATTAACAAATATGATATGTGGGCTCGTGATCAACTTGTTAGTATACTTTCAGCTCCCGACATTGAAAAATTAAATCAGCAAATATTGTCCAATCACGAAAATTTACTTTATTATTTTCAAAAAATATCCGATAGAAGATTGTTCCAAAGTTTATATAACGAGAAGTATGAACAAAAAGATATTGAAGCAAAATTGCTAGACCAATATGGCTGGATAATTTATGTACAAGCAGATTTTTTACTTGCACAAGATAGTCCCGAAGATAAATTTGTGTGGTTAAGACGTGCACCGGGTTCCGATATGGAAAGATGGATATTTGTTCATTGGATTGATGACGCATCCCCGAGTTTTTTGGAAAAAGACTCTATCTATGCTCAAAGAAATAAAATGACTTCAAAACATTTTGTTACAGTAGATAATTCTTCATGTGTCGAAATTGCGGATAGCTATATCAGTACGAAGGAAGTAAATTTCTTAGGAAGATATGCATTGATGACTCAAGGTTTGTGGCGTATGGATGATAAATCAATGGGCGGTCCTTTTATTAATTATACTTTCTATGATGAAGCTTCTAAGAGAATTTATATGCTGGACGGTTCAATTTATGCTCCGAAGTATTATAAGAAGCGGTTACTGCAGCAAGTCGATGTTTTACTTCAGTCTTTTATGACGAAAGATCAATTATCGGAAGATAAAATTGATGATTTATTAAGCCGGTTGAAATAATCATAAAAGATTATTTTAATTATATCATACTTTAGAATCTATACGATAATCCAACCAAAAAAGTTTTATCCGGTATATTTGTATTTGAGTTTTTTATCCCGAAATGAAGATCAACAGGAATTTTTTCCTTAAACTCACGAATCTTATTAGTATACGATTCTTTCTCGGAATTTAATAATCTTTGAATTGATGATTTTGTAGAATCGGTGTCCTCTTCTGTAGAAGTATACTTTTTATATAATGTATAACCGATTATTGCCGCAACCGCAACACCTGCTACAATATAGATGGTATCATCGCTTCCGCTATCGGACGATGGTGAGGTTGTCCCGCCTCCCGGTTTATCAGCAGATATTTTGAAAGGTACCTGAGCTTGAGTGTTAGTATATGAAGAAAAATTAAATGCTAGTCCAAATACTATTAGTATTATTGAAATATTTTTGCTTAATGATTTCATCTTCTATCCTAAAATTTTTGTTACCAATATATAAAATTAGTTCACATCAACAAGGCGAAAATTATTATAATAATTGATTCATTTGCTCGATTATGGATTGAGGTATTCTTTGTTCAGGGTAGTTGTTAATCAGCATTAAATATATATTTTTCGCTTTTTCAATTTCTTTGAATTGTAATTCATAAGCAATACGATAGACCATCATGTTTGCTATAAATCTTCTAATTGTACTCTCATAATGTCCGGGATTTTTACTGAATCTAATATTTATCATAGTAGGATCTGCATCGACATATTCTGATGGTGTTTTAACAACTTTGAAAAATAATTCCATCGGGACAAGTGAAAAACCTTTTGGTAATTGAAATTCACCTCTTTGCATTTCATTCTGAAATAATTCGGGGGTAATGTAAAAATCTCTCTCATTAATATTTTTTTCAACTAAAGCGGTCATTAAAGCTCTGTAATTTCTTTCAAGAAAATTGGGATCAAATGGTTCATCCCGTTCAAACGGCTGCAGAGCTTTTAAGAATGATTCAATTTCGGGTTTTACATTAACCGTAACTTCCGACATATTTTTTTCAAGTTGAATGAAATACCAAGAACGGCGTAATAATTCTTTGTCAATAATATTTACATCGTCACGGTAGCCTTCTACATATTGAAAATAATAACTTGGCGCGATAAGGTAATCCCACATATAACTAAATATTATACTTCCGTTGTCCGACAAATCAAGAACAGTTTTTGTATAATCTTCAAATGCATATATTCTGCTTTGATCTACTTTTGAATAATTGTATGACAACATAATAATCGGTATCAGCAACAAAGTAAAGATATACTTCGTAGAGGTCTTTTTAATAAAATGAATTAAAATTCCTATTGATAGAAAAATCATAGAGATATAAGCTAAAAGAAAATATGCATCAATATCTGCTATATCATAATTAATTGAATAAAGCAGTGTTGCTACAAAGTTTATTAGAAAAAAAGAAAATAAAATTTTTGAAAATCTATATAAATATGGAATACCTATTAAAGAAATTACTAAACCAACATAAGCTAATTCCGATGGCACTGTGCTGATAAAATATTCAAATTGTTTTTTTGCTGCTTCAATTGACGAAAATATCCAAACTTGATATTGTTTGCCGCTAACATGACGGAAAAACCTCTCCCAATCAACAGGATTCCCCCAATTTAATACCGGGTCTTGCGCGGCTCTTATAGGAAGATATAAATACAGCAAAACTAAAATCGGAGTGAATATGAGCAGCATCTTTAGAATAATAATAAATGCAGGTTTATTAAATCTGTTTTTATAAAAAAACAAAAATGCAATTCCGGGAATTATCAAGATTGTTGTCATATGATTGGAAAAGCCTAATGCAAGAAACACAGCGGTTAAGTACCAATATTTACTATCGCCGGTAAAATATGCTTTAACTGTAAACAAAAGAATAAAACTCAACAATAAAAGATGTAGGGAATAAACTTCAACGGAAGTGCTTTGAAACCAAAATGTTTTGCTCAACCCAATCATCCAGCCGATTGTAATTGAGATTGTTATTTTCTGACTTTCATCTAATTCGATAGAGAAAATTTTCTTTTTCTTCTTCTTCGAATTCTCGTCAGTAATTTCGAGATTATTTAGTACGAAGTATGAAAGCTTTATTAAAATGTAAACTGATATTGCACAATATACAGCGGCTAATAAGTTTAGTGCGTAAATAGTATTTACAAAGAACAATATCTTGGAAAAAATAAATCCGATAATTGTATACAGGGGATATCCGGTCGGATGTGCGATACCTAATATAGCTTGAACTGTTGCCAATTCACCTACATCAAGATGGATAACAGTTACAGCTAACGTGGAGATATAAATTAAAAAAATTATCAATGCCGCTAATTCGGCAAAAAATTTTTGAAATAATTTCACCAATTACCCGATTAAATTTCTAAAAAGAATTGTATTGACATTCAGAATAGAATGCAACTTATTTAGAAAAATTTCCGAATCCTTGTAACCGAGATAAGATGCCAATAGTTGAATTTTATCTTTGTCACCCGGCAGAATTGATTTGCTTTGATTAAATAAATTCTGCAAACCAATCTGAACGTTCTTTATAAATATAAAATTTTCTTTAAAAATATTTTTATCGGTTGCAGTCGGCTTAAAATCAATACTATTAATTTTATTAATGCAACCGGTATCGATGCATTTTAAGTATAAATCAGAATTTATTAAAAGCATCGAACTAATTATTGCATCAATTTCGGTAAGAGCTCCTGAGCTTGTTTTAAGATTAATCTTAACTCTATCAGGATAAGAGATGCTGCTCTTCTTACGGACCATATCTGAAATTTCTTTTATGATTATCTCTTTGCTCAACTCAGATACTTTTACTTCGAGATACTCTATAAATTTATTAAATAAATTGTTTGAGCCGTCAATAAATCTTAATTTCGAAAGTGCTTGAAATTCCCACACTCTCATTCGTGTATAAATGTATTTTTTATAACCGTCCATATCCCAAACAAGTTGTGCACTTTTTCCTTCCGGGCGAAGTCTGCAATCAACCGGGAACGGGTTTAACCTTTTTCTTAATTCGGTTAATAAATTTTGAAAATCTCGTTCAACTTGTTGATATTTTTTTAAGTTATCGACAACCAATATTAAATCTATATCTGATCCGAAATTAATTTCGTCATTTGCAAAACTTCCTAATGAAGCTATAAAAAATTCATATTCCTCATTTACTCCTTTTACGGCAAGTTTTATTTCTTCCTCAATTTTCCTTCTCAATAAGATTGAAAATTCAGGATATTCGATAACACCGCAGGAATGTTGAACTGAAAGAATAAAGAGAATATCCATTAAACTTGCTTTCGTATCATCAATTTTAACCGACTGGAAAACTTGCTTACTTAAGAATAAATCGGCTAATTTTTTTGATGTTGCCATTAGATCAATTGCTCTTTGATTGAATTGACAAACATTTAGAAAACTATTAAAGAATAATTTATCTGTAAAGGTTCTGTACCAAACGGAAGTAAGCGTTGCATTTTTGATAACTCTAACAAAATTTTCCAACACCAAGTCGGGATCAACAGCGGTTTTTAGAAAATCAATTAGATTCGATTCTATCTCTTCAAATAGTTTAGTTGTTGCCTTATCGAATTGCCTATCACCAATTAATCCCATACCTATTGAGAGATATTTAATATTCGCTTTAGCTTTTGAATTGTTATTAAATTTAATTTCTTGATAACAATCTATTTCGTCATCAACAGAAGTTCCGACAATCTCATCATAAATTTTACGAATGTTTTTGCGGTATTCATCTACTTGATCTTGTAGTTGTTCAACCGAATCAAAGTTTAGTAATGAAGTCAGCTTCTTCTTATCATCATAAGAATCGGGGAGTGAATGAGTTTGGGTATCATTCATCAATTGAGCAAAATGTTCAATTCTTCTAAATAAAACGTATCCTTTATATAATACGTCATATTCTTCGCTGCTAATTAAATCTCTTTGCAACAATTCACTTAATGTTTCCAATGTATTGGAACTTCTTAATTCAGGCAATTTACCGCCGTTCATTAATTGAAGAACTTGAGTGCAGAACTCAATATCTCTAATACCACCGGGGATAAGCTTAATATTCTTATCATCATGAAGGCGCATCTCAATAGATCGTTTCATTTTTTGAACGGTATTAATAACGGAAGAATGAAGTGTCTTGGGATAAATAAATCCCTCTAAGTAATTCTTAAATACATTAAATAAATCCGGACTCCCGGCAATAAAACCAAGTTTAATCAGCATCTGACGTTCCCAATCTTCACCGCGTGTTTCGTAGTATCTTAAATAATCATTTATAGTTCTGCACAACATTGAATTTCTTCCGTCGGGACGAAGTCGAAAATCAACTCGATAAAGATAACTTTCGGAAGTCACTGCTGACGCCTCTTTAATAAACAATTGAACAGATTCGGTAATTATTTCATGACAACTTTTTTTTATTTCAGGCAGCTCTTTGTTTTCTTTATAAAATAAAATCAAATCGATATCGGAACTGTAGTTAAGTTCGTTACCGCCTAATTTACCGAGTGAGCACAATGCAAATTGAGTTATCGGTTGTATTGAGTATTTGTTATGGATTTCTTTATAACAAATATCAAACAATACGGAAGAGAGTATTTTTGCCAGAATTGATAATTGTTGAGTTGTATTTTGCAAATCACGAAATCCAAGAATATCTGCAGTACCTATTTTCAGAAGATATTTTCTTTTAAAATTCCTTAACATTTTTGTCTTGGATGCAAATGATTTGAATCCGCTTAAAGAATTCTCAATCTCATTTCGCAATTCGTTTTCATTTACCTGCTTTAAAAGTATTTCTTGATTAAAGAGAGTGTAAAGGTATTCGGGGTTACGTACGATAATATCCGTTAAATAATTACTTAATGAACTTACCGCGCAAACAACTTCAACGTGATGTTCGTATTTTAGTGAATCGAGCAGAAAAGATTTTTTATCAAATAATGAAGAAAGTATTCTAAGTAAATTTGATTCGGAGGAATTATTGAAATGATATTTATTTGAAAAGGATTCGAATCTAAAATAAACTTTATCGAATTCTTCACTGCTTAAAAATCCTTCAGAAACATGAATCAAGAAATCTTTAAAGGAATCGGATAGTTGATATGTTTTTGAGCTGTTCATCGAAAATTTAGACGATCAATTCAGTACACCCTAAATTTCTACATTTTTAAATAAGTTGCATTGTGATAAATTAATGAAACAAATAACAAAAACTATTTTATAACTAAGGCATAAATTTAGTCTAAAATGAGTCAAATTGCTTTTCGCAAGCCCTTTATTTAATTTTACCTTTTCGATACAAAACGGAGATTTTGGATGCTTTCAGGTTTGATGAAAAAAATTTTCGGTGACAAAAACACTAAAGCCGTTAATGAAATACTACCAATTGTTGAACAAATAAATCAAGAGTACGAAAAACTTACAAACCTTACCGATGACCAACTAAGAGAGAAAACCGCTGAATTCAAATTACGAATCCAGGAATATGTAGGTGATTTAAAAAAACGGATTGAAGAACTCAAGGTTACTCTTCAGGATGATGAGATAGAAGATAAGAATACTATCTACGATGAACTGGAAGCTCTGGAAGATGAACTTCATGAAAAGTATCAGGAAATCCTAAACGAAATTTTACCGGAAGCATTTGCCGTAGTTAAAGATACATGCAGAAGGTTGGTGGGTAAGGAATGGATTGCCGCCGGTAATAAAATACATTGGGATATGATACCCTACGATGTTCAATTAATTGGCGGAGTGGTTCTTCATCAAGGGAAAATAGCGGAAATGGCTACCGGTGAAGGCAAAACTTTAGTTGCTACAATGCCAATTTACCTTAATGCACTCACCGGTGAAGGTGTTCATATTGTTACAGTAAACGATTACCTTGCTCAGCGCGATAGTGAATGGATGGGGGAAGTTTTCAAGTTTCATGGATTAACAGTCGGATGTATTTTAAATACAATGACCCCCGAACAACGCAAAGAAATTTACGCTTGCGATATTACTTACGGAACAAATAATGAATTCGGTTTTGATTACTTGCGCGACAATATGGCAATCTCTAAAGAAAATTGTGTTCAACGCGGTCATAATTATGCAATTGTTGACGAGGTGGATTCAGTTTTAATTGATGAAGCTAGAACACCGCTTATTATTTCCGGTCCGGTTGAAGTTGATGATCATAAATTTCATGAAATGAGACCTCTAATCGAAAGATTATTTAGAAAACAATCAGGTCTGGTTGCCTCGCTTGTTCAAGAAGCCGAAGAACTTTTGAAGGATTCCGATAATAAAGCAAGTCTTGAAAAAGCTGGTATTGCTATATTGCGAGCACACCGCGGATATCCGAAACATAAAAGATTACTTAAATTGCTTTCGGAACCGGAAAATAAAAGATTACTTCAAAATACTGAACTGGAATTTCTTCGTGAAAAAGGTAGAAGAATGCCTGAAATTGACGCTGAACTTTACTTTGCAATCGAAGAAAAGCAAAATACAATTGATCTTACTGAGAAAGGGAGAGAGGAATTATCTGGAGGTTCATCCGAAGGTAAAGAATATTTTGTACTCCCTGATTTAGGTACTGAGATAAGTAAACTTGAAAATGATCCTTCCGTAAGTGAAGATGAAAAAATAACTAAGAAAGATGAGTTGTACCAAACCTACAGTGAAAGAAGCGATAGAATACATACAATCAATCAATTATTAAAAGCTTATACTCTCTTCGAAAAAGATGATGAATATGTTATAACGGAAGACGGAAAGATTGCAATTGTAGACACATTCACAGGTCGTGTCCTTCCCGGCAGAAGATATTCCGACGGACTTCACCAAGCAATTGAAGCTAAAGAAAATGTGAAGGTAGAAAGAGATACTCAAACTTTGGCAACAATTACACTTCAAAATTATTTTCGGTTATACAATAAACTTGCCGGTATGACCGGTACAGCTGAAACCGAAGAAGGTGAATTTTATGAAATTTATAAACTGGAAGTTGTTGTAATTCCTACCAACAGACCGATAGTTAGAGATGATGAAGATGACGCAATTTTCAGAACAAAGAGAGAAAAATATAATGCCGTTATAGATAGAATTAAAGACCTTAGAGAAGCTCAACGTCCGGTTCTTGTTGGTACTACAAGCGTTGAAGTTTCTGAAACAATAAGTAGAATGTTAAAACGGCAGGGTGTTCCTCACAATGTTTTGAATGCTAAACAACATAAACATGAATCTGAAATTGTTGCACATGCAGGGCAACCGGGCGCCGTTACAATAGCAACAAACATGGCAGGTCGTGGAACGGATATTAAACTTGGTGCCGGTGTCATAGAACGCGGCGGACTTTTCATATTAGGTACCGAACGCCATGAATCGAGAAGAATTGACAGGCAGCTAAGAGGACGAGCCGGACGTCAAGGTGATCCCGGTACTTCCAAATTTTTCATTTCTCTCGAAGATGATTTGATGAGATTATTCGGCAGTGACCGCGCTGCTTCGGTTATGAGTAAAATTGGTTTGGAAGACGGTGAAGTTATACAACATCCGCTTATAACCAGATCGGTTGAGAGAGCTCAGAAAAAGGTTGAAGAAAATAACTTCGCAATTAGAAAAAGATTACTCGAATATGATAACGTGATGAATCAACAGCGTGAAGTTATTTATTCGAAAAGAAGACAAGCTCTCGAAGGAGAACGATTAAAAGGTGAGGTATTTCAGTACCTCGAAGAATTCGTTGATGATTTACTTGAGCAGCATTACGATAATGCCGAGATAAATGCTATTCATGATGCACTTCTGCAAAACTTATTAGTTGATTTTAAAATTAATCATGATACTTATGAATCACTTGGCAGAGACGGATTGAAAGAAAAAATTCTTGAAGCAGCAAAGGAATTTTACAAACGAAAAGAAGAAATGCTCGGAGCCGAATTGATGGCTCGTCTTGAAAGATATGCAGTATTAAGCGTAATCGATGAAAAATGGAAAGAACATCTTCGTGAAATGGATGATCTTAAAGAAGGTATCGGGTTAAGAGCTTACGGACAGAAAGACCCTCTTATTGAGTATAAAGCAGAAGGTTTTAAATTATTCGTTCAACTTTTAGATAGATTAAGAAACGATATAATTTCTTTCTGTTTTAAATTTTTCCCGGCTCAACCCGATGAAGTACAACAAAGAAAACAAAGACCGCAACAAAGAATCACTACAATTAAAGATTCGGTTACTAATCTTGGTTTGCAAGGAGGCAGGCAGCAAGATGAAGGCGGTAGACGAGGAAAAGCTCAACCGGTTGTTAGACAAGAAGAGAAAGTCGGGCGTAACGATCCTTGTCCTTGCGGAAGCGGTAAAAAATATAAACATTGCCACGGCAGAGCATAAGAGGTTCTTATGAAAAAAATTGAAGCTATAATTCGCCCGTTCAAACTTGATGAGGTTAAAGAAGCACTTCTTGAAGAAGGTGTTAGAGGTATGACAATTTCCGAAGTGCGCGGTTACGGCAGACAAAAAGGTCATAAAGAAACTTACCGCGGCAGTGAATACCAAATTGAATTTGTTCCTAAAATTAAAATTGAAGTTGTTGTTAACGATAACATCGTTGAAAAAGTTATAGATGCAATTCTTAAACATGCAAAAACGGGACAAGTTGGTGACGGCAAGATTTTTATTTACAACATAGAAGATATTATTCGAATACGAACCGATGAATCCGGTTTAGAGGCTTTATAAAAAAATTATGATAACAATAATTAAAAAATATAGTCCGGTAATTTTACTTCTATTTCTGCCTGCTTGTAGTTTGTGGAATAACTTCACTACCTTTTTTAATTTATATTATAATACACGTGAATTATACTATGAAGTGCAAGAAGATATGGCTAATCTTACAAAAGATCCTTTTCAACTAAAAGAACCAACTGCTACTCCGCAAATCAAAAACAAATTGAATAAACTTCAAGAGAGAACATCTAAAATACTTCAACACCAATCCGAATCTGCTTTTTTTGATGATGCTGTTTTTATAAGCGGATGGGCTTTTTACACTAACGGCGATTACTTACGTGCAATAAGAAAATTTCAAGAATTACTTTCTCTTGGTAACGAAGATTACGAACTTTTAGCAAATATGTATATAGGTAAAAGCGAATTGCAAATAAGAAATTTTGTATCGGGTATTGCCATACTGCACGAGGTAAGAGATTCGGCCGTAGCTCAGGATAATAAAGATATTCTCAAAGACGTTTACAAGACAATAATAGGTTACCATATTGATCGCCAAGAATATGATGTTGCTATCAATCAAGCGAAAAAGTTAATCGAAATCTCTAACGATAACAAATTGAATGCTCAGGTAGCGTACCGGATTGGATTAATCTATTTAGAAAACGATAATGAAGAAGAAGCTATTTCGGCTTTTGAATCCGTTCTTAATTATTCGCCCGATTTCACTACCGAATTCGAGAGTAGATTTGAAATTGCCAAGTTAATGAAGAAGCTTGGAAACATCGAAGAAAGCCGAAGTATGTTTAATAGACTTTATAATGAAGGGAAATATTCTACTTATTGGGGTGATGTTTATTATGAGCTCGGATTGATTGAGTATGAAGATAATAATTTTGATAAAGCATTCGATATGTTTTCTAATGTAACTGTTTTATACCCCACAAGTATAGGAGCTATGGAATCTCAATTGATGCTTGGTGAGATTATGAGAAATGTTTATGCTGATTATGATTCCGCTAAAGTCTATTATGATAAGGTAAAAGGGAGTAATACAACCCCGGAAATAAAAGCCAAAGCCGAACAATATTCACAGTCAATTATGAGGTATATTTCTTTAAAAGAAAATATTATTAAGACAGAAAGACAAATAACCTACAAACTCGAACCTCAAGAATTTGCCAGAGATTCACTCGCCTATTTGAGATTCCTTGCTAAATCGAAAGATGAAAATCAAGGGGATTTAGCTCCAACTTCATTTATTGACACAACCCAAATAGCATTATCTGATACTTCAGGCATTTCAGATACAACAAGTATAGTTTCAAGTGATACCCTTTTTGCTCAAACAACATACGACTTCTCCTTTGATGATGATTATGTTATTGAACAACAACCTGTTTATCCCCAAATCAGTCTCGATTCTTTAGAATCAAAAATTGCAACCCATTATTTTACTTTCGGCAATCTTTTCTTTACAGATATGATGCGACCGGATTCTGCTTACTTTTATTATAATTTAATATTGGAAAATTATCCGAACTTTACTCATAAACCGAGAGTACTGTTTGCATTAGGGACTTATTATGAAACCAATGATCAAGTAGAGAAGGCAAACGAGCTTTATTCAATCGTTTACGATGATTATAAAACTCATCCGATTGCAAATGAGGCAGCTAAAAAACTTAGCAAACCCTTGCTAAGAACGGAATCAGATCCTGCCCTTGAAGATTACTTGTTAGCGGAAGAATTGATTGAAATTTCGGATTATGACTCAGCAATTTTCTTATTAGATGAAATTGTTCAGAAGTACCCGGAATCCGTATACAAAGCAAAATCTCTTTATACAATCGGATGGTTATACGAAAATGAGGTTGGACAACCTGATTCGGCTATTTCATATTATCAAAAATTACTCGAAGAATACCGTTACAGTGATTTCGCATTAGTAGTTATTGACAAGGTTAATATCTATAATGCGGAACAGGAAAAGATTCTTAGAGAGAAAAAAGAAGCAGAGAAACTTTCCAATCAAGCTGCACCATTAAGTGATCAGGTTGATCAAAGCGATACGCTGATTACTCCTGAAGCACTGATCGAAAACCTTGAAGAACTCTCTGAACCGGTTGATACTACCCAAATAAAAGATCAATAATTAAGATGACCCGTAAGCAATTAATTAAATTAATTGAAGAAGGGGAAAACTTAAACGTTGAATTCAAACAAAGGTTTTCTTCCGAAGAAAAAATCGCTAAAGAAATGCTTGCCTTTGCCAATACAAAAGGCGGAATAATTATTTTTGGTGTTGAAGATGATGGAAAAATATGCGGCGTACATAGCGAAAAAGGGGAAGCAGAGTTAATTAAAACTGCCGCTGAAAAATTTTGTGAACCCCCGCTTGAATATAGTATTGAATTTCTTAACATAGGCAGCGATGAGCTGGTAATAGTTCATATACCTGAGTCAAAGAATAAACCTAACAGAATTCAGGATTTTGAATCTAAGATAAACTTAAATACGGCTCATGTTTATGTTAGAGTTAATGATAAAAGTGTTTTAGCAAGTAAAGAGATGATAAAGATTTTGCAATCGAAGACAAATGATACCTCATTAGTTAATTATACAATCTCCAAGAATGAAAAAATTGTATTCGAGTTATTGGAAAACAAAGATTCAGTTACGGTAAAAGAGTTAGCCGGTAAAGCGAATATATCAAATCGAAGGGCATCCCGTACTTTAATTAATATGGTACGTGCAAATTTACTTTTTCTTCATCATAAAGATAACGGAGAGGAATTTTTTACTTCTGTCTAAAATTACAATGTGTCGAAAATTCTTCTTAACTCGAAAATCGAAACTCCGTAAGCTACTGCAACATTTAAACTCTGTTTAATACCGTATTGCGGAATCTCAATTGAAAAATCACAAAGATCAATTAACTCCTGTTTTACACCCGTTATCTCATTACCGATTATTAAACAAAGAGGGAATATATTTTTAGATAAAGAATGATGGGCTTTGCTTTTATTTGTTTGTTCAAGTGCGCAAATTTTATATCCCTTAGCTTTGTACTCATTTACAATTTCAACCGGATTTTTAACATATTCCCAGTCGACACTGTCTTGTGATCCTAAAGCAGTTTTTAGAACTTCTTTTTTCGGGGGATGGGGTGTGTAACCTGTAGCAACCAATTTTTCTATCATTGCTCCATCCGATGTGCGAAAAATTGAACCTACATTATAACTGCTTCTTATGCTGTCAAGAACAACAACAACCGGAAGTTTGTTTACCTTGTGCAAAGTATCAAGAGTACTCCGGTTGCGTGATATTTCAGTATGCGATAATTTTTTCATTCGCGATTATCTGCTTGTCAATCTTAACCCGATAACGCCAGTAATGATTAGTAAAATAAATAATATTCTCAAAATTTCTTTTGATTCATTAAAGAAAATGATGCCGTAAATTGCCACTCCCACGGCACCGATCCCGGTCCAAACAGCATAAGCCGTTCCAACCGGAATATATTTAACACCGAAAGCAAGAAAAACATAGCTTAGTATCATTGTGATAACGGTAAAAATACTTGCCCGTAAATTTGTAAATCCTTCGCTGTATTTTAAACCAACCGCCCAGCTTATTTCAAATACGGCGGCAATAAGTATGTAAACCCATGCCATTTGGTTATCCGTTTTTATAAAAGTATAAAAGTGAACCTGAATAAGCAGTGAAAGCCGTGTAAATCAATAATGGAAAGAAAATCAATCCCGAAAAATTTCCCGCATAATAAATTGCATAGATTATAAAAGTTGCAAAGATCACAACCATCCATGAAAAAGAAGCAGCGTCTTTCATATTACTTTGTTGTTTCTCGTCAAACTTTTCATCTGCAGTTTTACTTTTATGAGCTAAGCCTGTCAAAACAAAAGCAACCAAAGCGGGAAGAAGCAATATTTCAAAAATGTGAGATGTTAGAATTTCATCTCCCATGATAATGGTTAATACAAAACCAGCTGAACTGCAGATAAGTAAAACAATATTTGTAACTTGAAAAAGTCTTTCACTCATAATAAGTTTTTTCGCAAAAAAAGAATTTGAAAAAACCCATGCTCCGAGAAATAGTAAAACAAGTATAAAGAGAAGTATAAATTTTACTTCCATTTCACCCTCCACCGGATTTTATTATTCTGACCGTCGATTAAATAAAATATATCTTCTACACTTGTATCAAAGAATTTAGCAATTTTAAGTGCAAGAAATGCCGATGGAATAAATCTTCCTTTTTCGATTGAGATAATTGTTTGCCGAGAGACACCGACTGCATTTGCCAATGCTTCTTGGGAAATCCCCCCTCGCTTTTCGCGAAAATTACGTAGATCGTTTGCTAATTTCATAATTATTGTAAAGTATGCTTTACAATAATAATTTAGTCAAAAATCAGAGTCAAGTAAAATTTACAAAAAAAATTATTTCTTAGAATTTTCATCAGACTCCCACTCAAAAAGGTGTCCGTCTTTGAAAAAATAGGTTATTTCGCCATAATACCACTGTGAATATTTACCCCAATTTTGATTATTGACGGTAATACTATCCGGTTCACCCCAGCTATCCAGCATCATTTCTTCTGTCATCCCGGTCCAAACCTGCCCCATTGCTACTTTAGCGCCGTCTTCCTGACCATAGCGAAGAACATATAATTCTCTCAGCTCGTTCTGAAGTTTTTGTTGAAGTGAATCCCTTAATTTTTTGAGTTCATTTATCTCGTCTCGTAAATCTTCATTCAATTCTTTAGATATCTTTTTTGTTGTCTGCAGTGAATCTTTCTTTACCGGTTGTGTTTGCCCAATTATAATAGAATATATTATTAGTAATGTGAGAATATATTTCATTCGTGTTCCTTTAAAAAATTGTTCAAAAAATAAATTGATAAATTTCTATGAAGCTTTAACTGCAAGTTGTCCGCATGCGGCTGCAATATCATCACCCTGTGTGTTTCTTACAAGCACAGTGATTCCGTTATCTCTTAATTGATTTGCAAATTCCTCAATTAAATTAGTTGCCGTTGGTTCAAGTTGACCGGAAAATCCGTCGGGGTCCATGTGTTTAATTGAGTTAAAAGGAATTAAGTTTAGTTTAGACGGAATCTGTTTACAAAGATGAGTCAATGCTTTTATGTCCTCCGGTCTATCGTTAATTTCTTTCAGCATTGTGTATTCAAATGTAATTCTTGTTTTAGTTTTTTTAGCGTAATACCTAAGCGCATCAAAATTTTCTTTAAGCGGATATTTAATATTAATCGGCATTATTTTATTCCGAATATCATCAAAACAAGAATGAAGCGACAGAGCAAGCTTGATTCTTATATCGTTATCGGCTAACTCTTTTATTTTAGGCGGAATGCCGGCTGTTGAAATTGTAATTCGGTTCCTGCTTAAACCTGTATTTAATTCATTTGTAAATATTTTTATTGAATCAAGTGTGTTCTTAAAATTCAATAAAGGTTCACCCATTCCCATATAAACAATATTGGTAATAAATTTCTTGCCGTATTCTTTAGCAGCAAGTAAATATTGATCAACGATTTCACCTGCTGATAAATTTCTTTTATAACCCATTAAACCGGTTGCACAAAATTTGCAATCTAACGGACAACCGACTTGAGTTGAAATGCAAAGCGTATTTCTTTCTTTTTCAGGAATTACTACCGATTCAATAACTTTGTCGTCATAAGTTCTGAACAAATATTTTTTTGTTTTTGTTGAGGGCGAATCTTGATAATCAAATAAATCCAAGCTTACAAGCGATGTTGTTGCTTTTAACCTTTCTCTTAACTCTTTGGGAAGATTTAACATATTATCGTAATTAAATTCGAGATGATTATAAAGCCAATTAAAAACTTGTTCACCACGGAATGGTTTTTCACCAATTGATGAAAAATAATCTTCCATCTGCTGCAGAGTCATTCCTTTTAATTCTATTTTTTCTTTTTGTTTTAACATCGCTGCAAATATAAGAAACAAAACAGTGTTAAGGTATTTTTATTGAAATTTCTATAAACATTAATTAGTTTGAAAAGCGGTGATTATTGATAATTCGGACAAAAATTCTTTTCTACTATAAATAAATAAAAAACCTCACAAAAGTACGGAGCAAATAATGAATTTTGAATTCACCGAAGAACAAATAATGATACAACAAACAGCGCGGGAATTCGCACAGAACGAAATTGCACCTTCTTCAGTTGAACGAGATAAGACTGCAGAATTTCCAACCGAAATTGTGAAGAAACTTGGTGAACTTGGTTTTATGGGAATGATGGTTTCACCCGATTACGATGGTGCAGGGTTAGATACTATTTGTTATGTACTTGCAATGATCGAAATTTCTAAAGTTGATGCAAGTGTCGGTGTAATTATGTCTGTTAATAATTCTCTTGTTTGCGCTGGTCTGGAAAAATACGGCTCTGATCATATCAAGGAAACATATTTAAAACCCCTTGCAAGAGGAGACAAACTTGGAGCATTTGCTCTTTCGGAACCGGAAGCAGGAAGCGATGCTACCCAGCAAAGAACTACGGCTGAAAAAGAGAGTGACTATTGGATTCTTAACGGAATGAAAAATTGGATTACAAATGGTCTATCGGCTGATTACCATATTGTTATGGCACAAACCGATAAGGAAAAAGGGCATAAAGGAATTACAGCTTTTGTCGTTGAAAAAGGATGGGAAGGTTTCGGTCACGGTCAGAAAGAAGATAAACTCGGTATAAAAAGTTCAGATACTTGTTCGTTAACTTTTGAGAATGTAAAAGTACCGGAAGAAAATGTAATTTGGGAAGTCGGCAAAGGTTTTAATTTTGCAATGAATATTCTTAACGGCGGGCGTTACGGTATTGCATCGCAGGCTATTGGCATTGCTGAAGCGTCATTAGAAGCAGCAACAAAATATTCAAAACAAAGAAAAGCTTTCGGTACCGAAATTGCTAATCATCAGGCAATACAATTTAAGTTAGCCGATATGGCAACTAAAATTGAAGCAGCAAAACTGTTAACATTACAAGCTGCCGGAATGAGAGACGCCGGTAAAAAATATGTTAAAGAAGCCGCAATGGCTAAATTGTATTCTTCAACAATTGCCGTTGAATGTGCGCTCGAAGCAATTCAAATTCATGGCGGTTACGGCTATGTTAGAGAATACTTGGTTGAAAGGTATCTTCGTGATGCAAAAATTACAGAGATTTACGAAGGTACTTCCGAAATTCAAAGAATTATAATTGCCAGAGAACTTTTGAGAGATTAATTTGCCGCGACTTATTTCTGTTAAACCGAATGATTCTTTGAGAATTTTCATCCGTTATGAAGACGGTGTTGAAGGTCAAGTTGACTTAAGCAAAACAATCGAACGAAATGGTTTTTATAAGCTGAAAGATAACTTCGAATTCTCAAAAATTTTTTATGATGAAAACACAGACGAACTCTGCTGGCCATGCGGAGTTCGGATGTGTACTAATGCTTTATATAGACAGGTTTCACTTCTCTCGTTAATGGGTCGACTAAAAATAAGTATCGATGATGTTTAATAAATTTTTTTTGACAATCATATTTATTACTGCAGTAAATCTCTCCGCACAAATAGAAACTTATAAATGGCAACCGCATGAAGTTGATTATCGATTGAACATACCTGTTGCAAAAGAATACAAGATAATTACTTCTAATTTTTCTACAATATTAATTTCATTTGGGCAAGCTGCATATTACTCCGTCTTTTCGGAATATGACGGTGATAACTGTCCGTTTCATCCCTCGTGCTCTTCTTTTTTTGTTGAGTCGGTTGAGCGGACAAACATTGTTGAAGGTAGTTTAATGTTTGCAGATAGATTTACACGCGATATAAATTTCTTTAAAGGATATCACAGTTATCCGCTTCATTCTACCGGTAGATTTTATGATCCGGTTTACAAATACGAACTTCTTCCTCTCACAGAATTGATTGAATTAATAAAATCAGAAAATGATTAAATCATTTTTCTCCCGGCTAATGATTTTTTCGATGATTCTGACATTTGTTAATCAAGCCCAGGATAATGTTTTTTTAAGCATCGAAAACAGATTGAGATTTGGTGATTTTCTTTTTTGTGATAATGATTATCTCCGTGCAATCGATGAATATAAAATAGTACTTAAGAATAAAGAAAGTGATATGCTTAAATTCAAAATCGCCTTAGCATATCAAGAATTGAAAATATATAACGAATCGGAAAATTCATTCAAAGAATTATTTTCGAGTCAACAATTTGATAGTGAGGCAAAGTTCGAATACTTCAGAACACTTTATCTTTCTGACAATTATGAAATGATAGATAAACTGATAAAGGACGATTCATTTATTGATGTATCATCAAGTACCAGGATTAGAAAACTGTATAAGCTAAAACAACTTTACTCACGGTATCAAATCGAAGATTCGTCGGATTTCTTTGATCCTTTCGATGATAAGGAAAGTATTGAACTCCTTAAATATTTTATTAGAAAACAAAATATTGGAAATAAAAGTCCGGCGATAGCCGCGGTTCTAAGCGCAGTTGTTCCGGGATTAGGAAAAGTTTATACTGAAAATTATGGAGACGGAATAACAGCCTTCTTATTAACCGGGGTACTTACATTTTTAGCAATAGATAATTTTAATGCCGACCATGATTTTAGAGGTTGGTTGTTTACCGGTTTAGCCGCATATTTTTATGCGGGAAATATTTATGGCTCGGCAGCCTCGGCTCAATTATTTAACGCCGGCGCACGAATAACATTCGATAACGATTTGCAATTATTCCTAAATAAGAATAACCACTTTATTCCTAAGAATAATTTGTTTTGCAAGTAGTTGAAAACTCTGAGTCTGCTTATTATAAAAAATGAAGAATACCATTTACATATTAATCCTATTGATTTGCCAAACAATATTTGCAACTGATGAACTTGCACGGCAATATGAATATGCCGATAAACTTTTCAATGAAGAAAATTATTTTGAAGCAATTACAGAATTTAAACGCTTATCTTTCTTTGATGAACAAAATGTTTATGCTTACGAATCTAATTACAAAATCGGTGTTGCTTATAAATACGGCGGATTTTATGAAAATGCTATTCAATATCTTTCACGTTCAATAAGAGAGACAGAAAATTTTGAGAAAAAAGTACAATCACAATTTCAAATTATAAGATGCAATATTCTTCGTAAAACAACCGATAGGGCTTTGCAGTTACTTGATCAGTTTGAAGAAGATTCGAAGTATGAAAACCATAAAAATGAGATTTATTACTGGAAAGGTTGGAGTTTTATGATTTCCGATCGGTGGGATTCAGCCGCACAATCTTTTGCAAATATTTCGGAAGATCATGAATTAAAATTATTATCCGAGCAAATATATAATGATAAATATTCGGTTACTTTTGCACGTGTAATTTCTTATATTTTGCCCGGTGCGGGACAATTTTATACCGGTAATTATTTCTCCGGGTTAATGTCTCTCGCATGGAATGTTTTGTGGGGATATTTAACTATAAACTCATTTATCGAAAACCGTGCCTTTGACGGTGTTGCAATAGGTTCTTTGCTTTGGTTGAGATTTTATCGAGGGAATATTCAAAATGCCGAGCAACTTGCTGTACAAAAAAATATTGAAATTGCAAATACTGCACTGTTTTACTTAATGGAAAATTATAGAGGTGAAAAACCGTGAAACTTACCGAAGAACAAATCAGAAAATTAACCATTGAAGCTATCAATGAATTAGGAGAAGACGCAACTCCCCAAAAAGTTAAAGCTATAGTAACTAAAGCAATTGAAAAATTTCCGGCAGATGATTCACGTCCGGTCAGCAATGAATTAGCCGAAGGTAGAGTAATTATTACTTCATTCGGATTAAATGAACCGGGAATAGTTGCTGCAATCACAAAAAGTTTGAGCGAAGCAAAATGCGATATTCAAGATATCAGCCAAAAATTGATGGAAGAATTTTTTACAATGATTATGATTGTCGATATTACAAACTCACCAAAAGATTTTAAAGAGCTTCAGCAAGAATTAAAAGATGTAGCAGAAAAACTTAATATAAAAATCTATCTTCAGCATGAAGATGTTTTTAGAATGATGCACAGATTGTAATAAATAATTCCGCATCAAAGCGGTTCATTTTCTCACTTAATTTTCAATATATATGAACTACGAATTCGATGAAATATTAGAAACTATCAAAATGACGGAGATCGAACATTTCGATATTCGTACAGTTACTTTGGGAATTAGTTTACGCGATTGTGCCGATAGAAATCTTGAAATCACAAAACAAAAAATTTATGATAAGATTCTAAAGTACGGCAGAAACCATGTTAAATATGCTAACGAAATTGAAGCTCGATACGGAATAGCAATTGCTAACAAAAGAGTTTCAATTACGCCTATCTCAATTCCATTCGATTATCTAAACGCGGAAGAGTTTGTTGAAATTGCAAAAATATTAGATAAAGCCGCTGAAGATATTGGCATTGATTATATTGCCGGTTACACAGCCCTTGTTCAAAAAGGAATGACTAACGGTGAAAGAGAATTAATAAATTCAATTCCTTACGCACTATCCCAAACAAAAAGAGTATGCTCAAGTGTTAATACTGCTTCTACAAAAGCAGGTATTAATATGGATGCAGTTAATATGGTTGCAGAGTCAATAAAAAAAACTGCTGAACTGACTAAAGATAACGATTCAATCGGCTGTGCTAAATTTGTTGTGTTTGCAAATGCTGCCGAAGATAATCCATTCGTTGCCGGTGCTTTTCATGGAATTACCGAACCTGAAGTTGTTTTAAATGTTGGAATCAGTGGACCCGGTGTAGTTTTGGATGCTATTAAAAGTGCAGGGCATGTTGATTTAAGTGAACTTGCCGAAGTCATAAAGAAAACGGTATTTAAAATAACTCGTGCCGGTGAATTAATTGGTCGTGGAGTTGCAAAGCTACACGGTATTCCATTCGGAATTGTTGATGTATCATTAGCGCCAACGCCTGCCGAAGGCGATAGCATCGGTGATATTTTAATCGCAATGGGTGTCGAAGATGTCGGTGCGCCCGGAACAACTGCCGCTCTTGCTATGTTGAACGATTCGGTTAAGAAAGCCGGATTAATGGCAAGTACTGCTGTCGGAGGTTTGAGCGGTGCTTTTATTCCTGTTAGCGAAGATCAAGCGATGATCCGTGCAGTTGAAAGAGGAAATCTATCTTTAGAAAAATTGGAAGCAATGACAGCCGTCTGTTCTGTTGGATTGGATATGGTTGCAGTACCTGGTGATACATCAACCGAAAATATTGCCGGAATTATTGCCGATGAATGTGCAATCGGCGTTATAAATGATAAAACAACAGCAGTACGCATTATCCCGGCTTATGGTAAATCAGTCGGTGATTATGTTGATTACGGAGGTTTACTCGGAAGAGCACCGATTATGGAAGTACGGAAAATTAGCGGCGCAAAATTTGTAAATAGAGGCGGTAGAATTCCCGCTCCAACAAGAAGTTTAACGAACTAAATAACGGAGAATATTGTGAAGAATAAAGGACTAATGATTGGCTGCGGTATTGGAGCCGTTTTGGTAGTTATCATTATCGGTTTTGTTTTATGGGGTGTAAGTATTTACAATAGTCTTATTACTCTTGAAGAAGGTGTTAATCAAAGCTGGGCACAAGTTGAAAGTCAATATCAAAGAAGAGCTGACTTAGTTCCAAATTTAGTTAATACCGTAAAAGGCGTTGCTGAATTTGAACGAGAAACTTTTACTGCCGTAACAGAAGCGCGTGCAAGAGTAAATCAAATTAATTTTACTCCCGAAATGTTAGAGAATCCAAATGCATTTCAACAATTTCAAAGCGCTCAAGGTGAACTTAGCAGTGCATTATCCCGTTTGCTCGTTACTGTTGAAAATTACCCGCAGTTAAAGGCAAACGAAAACTTCCTGCAACTTCAAGCTCAATTAGAAGGGACTGAAAATCGAATTGCTGTAGAAAGAATGAAATTCAATCAAGCTGTGCAGGGTTACAATACAAGAATTAGAAGATTCCCTGCTAATTTTATTGCCGGAATAACAGGCTTTAATCAAAAACAATATTTCCAAGCAGCAGAAGGTGCTGATGAAGTTCCGAGAGTTGAATTTTAATTATGAATAACAACCTATGTAATTTAAATAAAGAATTAAACCTTCGAGGTAAGTGTTGTCGCGTAAGCGGACTATATCCTCGAAGGTTACTAGTTTCACTAGTCACAATATTTTTGTTCCTATCAATTTCATCTGCTCAAGAGCAATTCCCTAAATTAAACAGATACGCTACCGATTTAACGAATACAATTTCCGCAAATCAATTAGAGTATCTTAATCGTGACTTAAAAACATTTGACGACACAACATCAAATCAACTTGTATTTCTTATGTTAGCCTCATTAAACAATTACCCGGTAGAGATGTTTGCTTATGAAGTGGCAACAAGGAATAATATTGGAACCAAAGAAAACAACAACGGTGTTTTATTGTTAGTTGCAAAGAATGATAGAAAAATGAGAATTGAAGTCGGTTACGGTTTAGAAGGTGCATTGCCTGATGCTTTAGCAAGTTCTATTATTAGAAATGAAATAACTCCTCATTTTAGAAGAGATGATTATTATAGCGGAGTTCAGGCAGGGTTAAATGCGATCAAACTTGCAACTATGGGTGAATATAAGCGAGATAAAATATTGGATGATGATGAAGGATCCGGTTTCCCGATTATATATTTTATCATTTTCATTGCTCTTTCGATATTATCGAGTATGAGGGGAGGAAGAGGCGGCGGATTAGCCGGACTGATTCTTCTGGGCGGAATGACCGGCGGAAAGGGACGAAGCAGCAGTGGTGGATTCGGAGGTTTTAGCGGTGGAAGTTTTGGTGGTTTTAGCGGCGGCGGTGGTTCTTTCGGAGGGGGCGGTGCCAGTGGCGGATGGTAATTCAGAATTTTTTGTCTTTTTATTAAATCCATTTTTTGATATTTTTGCTGATGTATAAAGAAATTGAAGAAGGGGTTAACCTCTTCAATGAACAAGATTTTTTCGCCGCACATGATTTCTTTGAAAATTTGTGGATTCATGCAGATAAAAAGGACAGACTTTTTTATCAAGGCATGGTACAAATTTCAGTCGGCGGATATCATTTATTGAATGAAAATTATAAAGGTGCCCTCAGTCAATTTTCTAAAGGAACAACTAAACTGAAGAATTATGTTCCAGCTTATAAAGGGGTAGAACTTAAGTTTTTGATCCATAAAATTGAGAAAATAATCTCTAAACTAGAGTTTTACTTTTTGAATGAAAATGTTGAAATTAAGATAGCGGAATTCCCTAAGGTGGAAAAAATTCAAAACTTACTGAAAGGAGATTAATTATGGCAATTTACATAACAGACGAGTGTATTAATTGCGGCGCATGCGAACCGGAATGCCCGAATACAGCAATTTATGAAGGTGGAGCAGAGTGGGAATTGGAAGGTAAACATTTTGGAGCGGATGATGCAGCACCCTCAGGTGCTACTGGGTTCTTTTCCGATGAATTCTTCTACATTGTTCCCGATAAATGTACGGAATGTGTTGGATTTCATGATGAGCCTCAATGTGCGGCTGTGTGTCCGGTTGATTGCTGTCTACCGGATCCGAATCATGTTGAAAGTAAAGAAGAACTTCTTGCTAAAAAAGACAAGCTCGATTCATTGGGAAGGTAGTTTTTCTTTTTCATAAAGATTTAAACACCCAGCTTGTTTGAGATTTACTAAACCGGTTGGGTGTATTTTTTTGTAAATATACTTCTTGTTTCTCCAGGAATCTGATTGTATTCATTCCCGCTTTAAGAATTTTTATAAACAGAATCGACTTTTCGTTTCAACTAAATACTTTATCTATTTATCCGAAACATTTCTTTCCGTATTTTACAACAATTTAAAAGTAAACCTTGACAAAATTTTGACAACAGTTGAAGGAACATCCAGAATTATCTTCCTCGATTTAATGCGCGCTATCGCAGTATTAATGATGGTTCAAGGACATACCGTTCATACATTCTTGGATGGTGACCTTCGTACAACCGAATCATTATTTTATACAATTTGGGAGACTTTGCGCGGTTTTACTGCACCAATATTTATGTTTACAGCGGGAGTTGTTTTTACTTATTTACTATTCTATAAAAGTAAGACTCATAACAAAGAACGAGTGATTAAAGGATTAAAAAGATTTCTGCTGCTTGTTTTTCTCGGATATTTATTAAGGTATCCTACTTATAAAATTTTTGATTTTTCTAATGTATCTGAAAATCAATGGCGTATTTTCTTTACTGTTGATGCTCTTCATCTAATTGGTTTTGGTTTACTCTTTATCATTTTACTTTCGTTACTAGCCGAGAAAATTAAAATTTCTGCATACTGGACTCTTTCATTCGGAACATTATTTTTTGTGTTCTTCTATCCATTCGCCGCATCGGTTCCATGGAATGAACTTTTACCTGCTCCAATTGCGGCATATATGTTCAATAAAACAGGTTCTCTTTTCCCGCTTTTCCCTTGGGTAGGATATGTTTTAGGCGGTGCTATACTTGGTGTTTTTCTTGCACATAATAATAAGATTTTCAAGAAAAAACGTTTTGGTTCATTATTGATATTAATTGGTCTTAGTTTAATGGTAGTTCATTTTGCAAGTTTAGAAATTAATTACTTGGTATTCGGAGAAAAGTTAAGTGTTGCCTACGGTGTTTCTATTTTTTTCTTAAGAATCGGTTTTGTAATATCATTAAACGGTGCGATAGCTTTGCTTGTTATTAAAATTGAAGATATTCCGCAAATCATAAAAATTATTGGCAGGCATACATTACTTATTTACGTTGTTCATTTAGTTATTCTTTACGGAAGCGCTTGGGTGCCAGGACTTTATAAATCATACGGACAAAGTTTTAGTGTTACGTATACTCTTTTATCTGTTATACTAATGTATCTTTTGATGGGGGGAATGGTTTTCGCTTTAGAGAAGATCAAAAAATATCGAAAGGATAATTTTGCCACTTAATACTGATAGATACAATTATTATAATTAAATTAGAATATGAGAAATTCAGGTGAGATAGACCCTAAATTAAAAGCCGAGGAAAAACAGGCAGAGAACGTATTACGTCCTTCGGGATTTGACGAATTTGTCGGTCAAAATAAAATTACCGATAATCTGAAAGTATTCATTGGTGCGGCTAACAAGCGAAGCGAAGCACTTGATCATGTTTTATTAACAGGACCGCCCGGGCTTGGTAAAACTACATTAGCACATATTATTGCCAATGAAATGAATGTTACGATTAAAACCACTTCGGGACCCGTTTTAGAAAAACCGGGTGATCTTGCAGGTATTCTTACCAATCTTGAAGAAAAATCCGTTCTATTTATTGATGAAATTCACAGGCTAAGTCCTGTTGTTGAAGAATATCTTTATTCTGCAATGGAAGATTATAAAATTGATATTTTGATTGACGCCGGACCGAATGCCCGCTCTGTTCAAATTAAACTTCCTAATTATACTTTGATTGGCGCAACAACCAGAGCTGGATTACTTACCGCACCGTTGCGTGATAGATTCGGTATTAAATCACGCTTGGATTATTATGATGCAGACTTAGTAACAAAAATTATTAAACGCTCTTCTTCTATTTTGAAAATTAAAATTGATGAAGATGCTGCTTTTGAAATTGCTAAACGATCGCGCGGGACTCCAAGAATCGCAAATAGACTGCTTAGAAGAACAAGAGATTTTGCCGATTTTGAAAATAAAAAATCGATAGATATGAATATTGCGAGAAAAGCTTTACTCGCCTTAGAAGTTGATGAAGACGGTCTTGATGAAATGGATAAAGATATTATTCTTACAATAATTGATAAGTTCAACGGCGGGCCAGTCGGGATTAATACAATCGGAACAGCGGTAAATGAAGATCCTGGTACAATTGAAGAAGTGTACGAACCTTTCTTAATTCAGCAAGGTTTTATACAAAGAACTCCGCGAGGAAGAGAAGCTACACAATTGGCTTATAAGAAATTTAATCGCACTAAGCGTACTAAATACGAACAGAATAATCTATTTGATAAATAATTATGGTAGAAGTAAAAAATATTCAATTCGGGAATGACAGACCTTTTGTTTTAATTGCCGGACCATGTGTAATTGAGAATGAAGAAATGATTCTGTCAACTGCAAATGAGATTAATAAAATTACAAGTGATTTGGGAATTCCGTTCGTCTTCAAATCAAGTTATAAAAAAGCTAATCGAACAAGTTTGAATTCATTCGCCGGATTAGAAATTGATGAAGCCTTGTTTATATTGAAAAAAGTTTCGAACGAACTGAACTTACCGATAATTACGGACGTACATAATACCGAAGAAATCTCACAAGCGGCAGAGGTAGTAGACATATTGCAAATTCCGGCTTTTCTTTGCAGACAAACAGAATTACTTATTGCTGCAGGCGAATCCGGGAAAGCAGTTAATATTAAAAAAGGTCAGTTCATGTATCCACCCGATATGAAACATGCCGCCGAAAAAGTTGAGTCAACTGGAAATAAAAAAATATTACTTACCGAACGCGGTACTTCATTCGGTTATAGAGATTTAGTTGTTGATATGCGTTCGTTGGTTATGATGAAAGAAATTGGTTATCCTGTTGTAATGGATGCTACACATTCAGTTCAATCTCCCGGCAGCGGTGGATATACCGGGGGAAATCCTCAATATATTTTCCCGTTAGCTAAAGCTGCAGTTGCCGTTGGTATCGATGCATTATTTTTGGAAGTTCATCCCGAACCAAGCAAAGCGCTCAGCGATTCTTCGAGTCAATTTAAGTTAAGTGAATTAAGGGAATTATTAATTCCCTTACAAAAAATTGATAAAGTAGTAAAAGGTTATTAAAAAATGCAATGAAAAGTACAAAGCTCGTTTTATTCGATTTAGATGGTGTATTGATTCAAGAACATCGTGATTTTACTTTAGAGCAAATATTAAAACCGCTTAAAAAATTTGTTGAGGAATTATCTGAATATGGAATTCGGTTTGCAATAATTAGCGGAAGAAGAAAAGACGAAGTTACCGATTTTGTTAATGAATATAATATTCCGTTAATTAATTCTTCTCTTAATAAAGTCAATGATGCTGAAAAACTAATTAAGGAAATAGGAATCGATTTTGATGAAGTGTTTTTTATGGGCGATGATATTTTAGACATTCCACTATTGCAAAAAGTAGGTTTTAGTGCCGCACCAAAAAACGCGAGACGTGAGGTCAAGCGTGTAGTCATGAAAATTATTCCTGCTGAGGATGTGGAGTTCATGCTTAATGAAATCAAGTTAATTGTCTTACAAAAATGAAATTTCATGCTTACTGGTAAAACATCAGAAAAATACCCGCGCAAGCTAACAGAGATTGAAAAAAAATATCTTAGAAAGATTCTTCCGATAGATAGAATTGGTTATAAATATTATAACGAAAAGCTCGATGAACTCTTTATAATCGGGAAAGGAAGATTTCAAAAAGATGATTATGTATTAGGCAGTCAAAATGATAAACCGGATTTTACAGTACCGGCATCACCGATGTTTGCGGTCGGTAAAATAATTACCTCATCACATAAAGTGGAAATATCAATTCACGAAGAGTTTGAAGATAAAATTGAATTTGATTTTGCTGTCGACGGTGCGGGTGAATTCAGTGAAGATATTATGGATTATTGGACATATTCCGAATGGCTTCCCGGCATGAAGTCGCCACCGGATAATACGGAAATACGCGAAGTTCATCTTGAGAAAAACAAAATTGTAATTGCAATTGCAGCTTACTCTAAACGAGTTTGGGTTTATGAATCAAATACCGGGGTAAATCATCTGATACCGGTAACGAATTTTTATAACGAAATTATGCGTGTTAAAAATGAACGTAATCCTAAAATTGCATTGGAAGTGAAAAGATTATTTACGAATCTTGACGAACTAACCGATAAGGAAATAATCCAAGGATTTTTGTCATACAATAAATATCTTAACAAAATTAAAATTGATTATTCCTTATTCTTAAATCAAGATAAAACTGAGAATAAATCGTTCTTCAAAAACTTTTGGAGGAAAAAGAATTGACGGATAAAGAAATTTTAGATAAAGGCAAACAAGTTATTAAACTTGAAAGTGAAGCAATAGCAGATCTATATAATTTTTTGGATGAAGAATTTATAAAAGCCGTAAGAATCATTTCGGAAACAAAAGGAAGAGTTATTATAACAGGACTTGGTAAATCCGGTTTGATTGCCCGCAAAATTGTTGCAACATTTAATTCAACGGGAACTGCAGCCATCTATTTACATCCGACAGATGCACTTCATGGTGATCTGGGTATGGTTCGAAGTGAAGATGTATTAATATTAATTTCCAAAAGCGGCAACACCGAAGAACTTGTGAATCTAATGTTAATGCTTAAGCGTATGAATGTAACATTGATTGGCATGTTAGGTGAGAAAAATTCCAAAATCGGAAGAGAGTGCGACATTTTCTTAAATGTCTATGTAAAAGAAGAAGCCTGTCCTCTTGATCTAGCTCCAACTTCTTCTTCAACAGCAGCACTTGTTATGGGCGATGCGCTTGCAATTACTTTACTTGAATTAAAAGGATTTACAACCGATGACTTTGCGTTTCTTCATCCCGGTGGAAGTTTAGGTAAAAGACTTTCTCTAAAAATTTCGGAGATAATGTACAAAGGAAGTAACGTTCCGATAGTTAATGAAGATGCTTCACTTAAAGATGCAATTTTGGAGATGACGTCAAAACGCCTCGGTGTTACTTCAGTTGTCGATAAAAATGGTATTTTGACCGGTGTTTTAACCGACGGTGATCTTCGTCGTTTGCTTGAAAAGCAAAGTGATATTAAAAATTTAGTTGCGAAAGATGCAATGAGTAAAAATCCCAAAACAATTAAAGATGAGTTTCTTGCTTCATTTGCATTACAGCAGATGGAAAATTATAAGATTACTTCACTTGTTGTAGTTAATGAAAGAAATAAACCAATAGGTATTGTTCATCTGCATGATTTAATTGAGATCGGGTTACAAAGAAGATGAAAAAGTTTTTAACATTAATAAGCCTTGTTATAATATCTTTTGCCTGTCAAGAAGATGTTAAGCCGATTAAGTTCGATGCTTTCACTGGAGAAGAAATACCTTCTCAAGAAAGTTGGGATTCAAGAATAATGATTACCGATGATGGTAATTTAAAGGCGATCATTTATGCCGATCATATCCGTGTTTATGATGACCGCAAAGAAACTTTATTAGAAGGTGTTAAAATTAACTTTTTTGATGAGGAAGAAGTTGTTGCTTCGAGATTAACATCTAAGCGAGGCAGAGTTGATGACAAAACTCAAGATATGTTTGCTATTGATTCGGTAATTGCAAAAAATGACAGCGGCACTATACTCGAAACCGATGAACTTAAATGGGATAATAAAACTCGCAAAATAACAACAGATAAATTTGTGACAATAACAACAGAGGAAGAACGCATTGAAGGATATGGTTTTATATCCGATCAAGGTTTGCAGAATTATACTATCTATAACATTACATATTCAACCAGATTAGATAACGAGAATAAATGAAAAGATCGATTCTATTTATATTTTTTATATCCTGCTTCGTTCTCGCTCAAGAATCAGAGCATGTGGTTGTAGTTGGCGATAGTTTGATCGGTAAAACAATAAACGGACAAAATGTTAGGGAAGTAATAGGCAACGTCGTTATTACACAAGGTGATGTTGTTATTACATGCAAGAAAGCGATCCAGTATTTAGTAAAAAATGAATTCGAATTAATCGGGAATGTTATAGCAACTCAAGACTCTATTGTTATTAAAACTGAAAAAGCATTTTATTTCGGAGATTCAAGAACTGCCAGAAGTGATACAACAGTATATCTTAGTGAACCAAGTTTCGACTTAAATGCAAAAAGGGGAAGGTATTATTACAATCAAGACCTTGCTCATTTTACCGGTGATGTCGTTTTAGTTGATTCGTCATTTATCTTAACATCCCAAGAACTTTTTTATTTTAGCGGAGAAGAGAAAATTATTGCAAGAACTAATGTTCAAGTTATGGATACATCATCGATAATTTTTGCCGATAGTCTCAGACATTATAGAGAAGAAAATATTTCTTTTGCGTTCGGGAACGTAAGGGTTGATAATTTTGAAAATGATCTTATCATTTACGGCGATTCACTTTACAACGATAATACAAAGCAATATGCTCGTGTAACAGGTTCACCATTATTTATGCAAATAGATACAAGCAGTTCCGGGAAAATTGATACTTTGCTTATATCCTCTAAAGTAATGGAATCATTTAATGATTCTACTAAAAAATTCATTGCAATCGATTCGGTAAAAATTGTTCGTGGTGATTTTGCATCGATAAATGATAAGTCGATTTTGTATAATGCCGAAGAACGAATCGAAACTCACAAATTAAATCACGATTCAAACCGTCCGATTATTTGGAATGAAGAAACACAACTTGTCGGCGATTCTATTTTCATTCATCTTAAGGAAAGAGATTTGGATTGGATTGATGTGCGGGGAAGCAGTGTTATAATTTCGAAAAAGGAAAACTTTGATTGGCGTTACGATCAAATCTCAGGTAAAGAGATTAATATGTATTTTATAGACGGGGATATTGTCAGAACCGAAGTGTATGACAATGTGTTAAGTATTTATTATATGTTTGAAGAAGGTGAACCGAGCGGATTAATTAAATCAAGTTCTCAAACCGCAAAAATATTTTTTGATGAAGGACAAGTAGTCGATGTACGCCTTTATCAAAGCGTTATTAGTGAGTATCACCCGGAGAATTTGGTTGTTGGAAAAGAAAGAGAATTTACTCTGCCGCAATTTATAATTTATGGAAACAGACCGTCAAAACAAGAACTTTTAAAAAGGATACGGAAATAATATGGCTGAAAATCTGAAACTAAGAAGCGAAGGCTTAGTAAAAATTTATAAAAAAAGAACAGTGGTTGATAATGTCTCTATCAATGTTGAGCAAGGAGAAGTTGTCGGTCTGCTTGGTCCTAACGGTGCCGGTAAAACAACAACTTTTTATATGATTGTTGGAATGATAAAGCCAAATGACGGTCATGTCTTTTTACAAGAGAATGAAATAACAACCGAGCCGATGTATAAGCGGGCAAAAATGGGAATAGGATACTTGCCACAGGAAGCTTCAGTTTTCAGACGACTCAGTGTTGAAGATAATATTATGGCTATTCTTGAGATGATGAAAATATCAAAGCAAGAACGCAAAGAAAGACTGGAAGTTCTATTAGAAGAATTAAGTATAACCAACATTCGGAAAAGTCTAGGTTTTCAATTAAGCGGCGGTGAAAGAAGAAGAACGGAAATTGCTCGTTCACTTGCTACTGACCCTAAATTTATGTTGCTCGACGAACCATTTGCGGGAGTTGATCCTATTGCGGTTGAAGATATAATGTCAATTGTGGCTAACCTGAGGCATAAAAATATCGGGATACTTATTACTGATCACAATGTACATGAAACTCTTAGCATTGTTGACCGAGCATATATTTTAATTGAAGGGAAAATATTCAAAGAGGGAAATGCTCACGATCTCGCCGAAGATGAAGAAGTGCGTAAACTTTACCTTGGTGAGAAATTTAAGTTGGACCGTTATCATTAATATCGCCCTACGTATTTTTTCCTTGTCTCTTCATCTGTAAAAATCGAAACTAGTTTCCCGGTTTCTTTATCATAAAATTCTATTTTAGTCGGCAAAGCACTCATTCCTATAATAGTAACAAGAAACCAACCAAATCCCGAGTAAACAGATTTTCTTTCGTACTTTGTTTTATTGGATTCGTAATATTCAGAAGTGTTTGTGTTCATTGTAAATTATTACATCCGTTTAAGAGTAAAAAAAATCCCGCAAAACTAATGATTGCGGGATTTAATTAAAAATATAAGAAACAGAATTATTCTGCAGTACCACCGCTTTCTCTGCTTCTGCTTCTTTCAATTGATTGAAGTGCAAGATAATTATCGCCGAACTTAGCAAGTTGTTCTAATTCATTATCGAATTGATCGAAGTGTCTTTCTTCGTCATCAACAAGACTTTCAAAAATTTTCTTTGTCGCGTTGTCTTTATTTGCCGCGGACTCATTTGCCCAAAGATTATATTCTTCCGCACTTTCTTTTTCCATATCAGCAGCCATTTTGAGCATTAATTTTACGTCATGAATTTTTTCAACATCTTGTTTGGGTTTTAAATCAACATCACCTTTTAAGAATAAAATTCTTTCTGCTAATTTTTCAACATGAATCATCTCTTCAACTGCAGTTCTCTTAAACATACTCGCTAATAAATCATATCCTTGATCATCACAATGAAAATGAAAATACATATACTGATGCACGGCGTGCATTTCATCAGCGACAGCTTTGTTTAATAATTCAATACTCTTATTGTTCATTTTTATCTCCGTTTGTTATCTTTAGTACATTAATGTCCACAAATATACAAATAATAGCTTTTAGTTTCTAAATCTACGGAAATAAGGCTGGCAAATTAAAGTGCGTGTAGAGTTTTGCGGAAAAAAGTACTCAAACTTAAAAGCAAAATTCTCAATTATTGAGTATAAAAAACTACTTTTGGTTAAATTGGTTTATAATCTTCTGAATTTCACTTTCCGAAATTCCGGTGCCGAATTTTGATTTACCCCCGTTGGTATTTTCATTTTTTTTATTTTGGAACGGAGTAACATTTACATTTCCGGCACGGGCACGAAGCCTTTCTTCAATCTGCTGCATAAATGAACCGGGTGTAGATTCACTTCTGAAAGAAATATTACTATCGCTTCCGAATGAAGTAACACAATTACCTTGATTAACCGGATGGGTTTCAAATGCTAATGTTTTTATATTCATTAAGTGCATTGCACTAACATTTTCCGAAATTATTGAACCGCCCCATGTTCCCGGACCTAACGTCATCGAAGGTATTAAATCAGTTGAATAACCGACAGCACCGACAGAGCTTGGAGTATTTACAACAATTCTGAATGCAGGTTTTTCAAGGGCAAATTTCATAATTATTTCTTTATCATTTGAGTGGATTGCCATTGTGTGACCAATACCGCCGAATTCAAGAAGTTCAATGCATTTATGACAACCTTCAAGCCAACCATCCACAATATAGAAAGCCAAAACCGGAGAAAGTTTTTCCATTGAAAGTGGTTCGTTTTTACCGACTCCACTGCACTCGGCTAACAAAACTTTTGTGTTTTCCGGAACAGAAATTCCGGCATAATTTGCAATAAAAGTAGCTGGCTTTCCGACAACATCCGGATTAATTCTTCCCCCTTTAGCAACGGCATTTTCTAATTTTATTTTTTCATCTTTATTTACGAAAAAACACCCTTGTTTTTTTGCTTCGGCAATAACTTTGTCTTTAAGTGGTCTGTCAACAATCATAGCTTGTTCGGATGAACATAATGTACCGTTATCGAAAGTTGTTCCATAAACAATATCCGCAACAGCCTTTTGATAATTTGCAGTTCGTTCAATAAATGCCGGGACGTTACCGGAACCAACTCCGAGCGCTGGTGTTCCGGTTGAATAGGCAGCTTTAACCATTGGTGTACTTCCGGTTGCAAGTACTACTCCAACGTTTTCATCTTTCATTAATGCGTCTGTTCCGGCAAGTGACGGTTTACTCATTGTATGAATTAAACCTTGCGGTGCACCGGCTTTTTCTGCGGCTTCATTAAGTATATTTGTTGATTCAGTAATACAATTAACTGCTTTAGGATGTGGTGAATTAACGATTGCATTTCTGCATTTAAGTGAGATCAATGTTTTGAACATTGCAGTGGAAGTAGGATTTGTTGAGGGAATCAATGCGGCTACCACTCCCATAGGTTCGGCAATCTTAACTATTTTGCCGTTATTGCGAACTTCAATCACACCGACGGTTTTGAGGTCTTTTATCGATTCATAAACATTCTTTGTGCCGAATTGATTTTTAATAACTTTGTGTTCAATTATACCAAAACCGGTTTCCTCATGCGCCATACGAGCAAGTTTTTCGGATGCTTTATATCCGGCATCTGCCATTGCTTTTACAATTTTGTCAACTTGTTCTTGATTGTAATGTTTGAATTCGAGTTGCGCTTCTTTTGCTTTTCTAGCGAGGTCTCTGGCTTCCTGAATTGATTGAAGGTCTTTGTCGACTTGCATTGATATCCTCAAAACTTTTTAAGTGTCAAAATATAGTGATAGAGGGGGTAAAGTTCAATTTTGCGGAGTATCGACCAATTTATTTACTTAATATCTCAAACACCGTCTTCGGTTCTTTTGCAACCAAATTTAATAAGACTAACGCTGGTCCTTGTGGATATCTGTCACCTCTTTCCCAATGTCTAAGCGTTGCAACACTTATTCCCATCGATGCAGCAAAGTTCGATTGACTCATCCCGATTTTTTGTCTGATTTCTTTTACATCAATATCACTCGGTTTAAACACCCGTGCTTTGGCTCTCCTGCCGTTTGAAAAATCTATTGCTTCCTCTAAACCTTTCTTTATGCTTTTGTAAACTTGACTCATTTTTTCCTCGAATAATTTTTCACCAATGCTTTTGTCAATTTAGTTAGTTCTTCTTGTTCTGATTTATTTAAGTTAATTTTTTGATTCTTACTAAAAAGGGTCAATAAGAAAAGGGGCATCTTCTCATTATAAAAAAAGTATATAATTCGACTTCCACCGCTTTTACCTTTACCTTTTGAAGACCATCTTAATTTTCTAATACCACCCGTACCCTTAATTAGATCACCAGCAATTGGGTTTAGGGATAAATAGTAAAACAATTCATCCTTCTCTTTTTGCGAAAGAACTTTTTCAGAACTTTTTTGAAATTCTGGTAATTCAACAATGGTGATTAACATATATAAATATAATCCAATGGATTATAGATGTCAAGGTTAATGTTCCCGCAAAAATAATGTCAGCGGTTACATTTGGTGAGAGCTCACTCAAAAATTTGTTTCAATTTATTATAACCGGTTCTGCTGACGGGTAATTTGGTTGTATCTTTTAGTACAACCTTGTAGGAATCTTTGTCGTACAACTCAATTTCTTTAATACGGGTAATGTTGGCAATGTATGATCTATGGATACGAACAAAATCTTTGGGGTCAAGATGATCTTCGAAATATTTCATCGTTTTTTGTTTTAAGTATTTTCCTTCATCGCTATAAATCATAACGTAATCATCCTGTGCTTCAAAATAAATTATTTTATCGATGGGTATAATGTTAATCTTCTGATTATGCTTTACAATTACCCTGTCAATAAATTCAATTGCCTCATCTATATGAGATTTTAAGTTGTTTATTTTCTTATCAACAACCGTAGTTTCTTCTTTAATAACTTTGTTAACGGCTTCTTCAAATCTTTCTTGCGAGAAGGGTTTAAGTAAGTAGTCAATTGCATTCACTTCAAAAGCTTTTAGTGCATATTGGTCAAATGCGGTAGTAAAAATAATTTTCGGTTTTTCTTCGAGTAATTCCAGCATTTCAAATCCGTTTAATTTCGGCATCTGAATATCTAGAAAAATCAAATCCGGATTCTGCGAATTGATTGCCTTAATACCGTCAAAACCATTTCCGCATTCATCAATTATATCAATAAAATTATTTTTGGATGCATATTTTTTCACAATATCGCGGGCAAGTTTTTCATCATCAATTATAATTGTTTTCAATTTGTGATTCATAAGTTATCCTCCGGTAGGAATAAAAATATCTACGGCAAAACTATTTTCTGTTTTATTTACTCGAAGAAGATTATCACGGTTATAAATAAGCTTTAACCGGTTTTCTATATTTTTTAAACCAATTCCTTCACCTTTGCGGGGAGCTGCATCCTTATCGAAATTATTTGTTACACTAATTCTTAAATATTCACTTTCTTTCTTACAAGCGATTTTGATTGTAACTAAATCAAGGCTCTCATAGACTCCATGTTTAATTGCATTTTCAAACAAGGGCTGGAGCAGCATGTTCGGTACTTCCAAATTCAGACATTCCTCGGTTAGTTCCTCGTACAATTCGAACTTACCTTCAAAACGAACTTTCTCAATTTCCAAATAGAGCTTCACATTTTTTAATTCTTCAGAAAGTCTTGTTTTCTGATTTTCATTTTTTGAAAGAGTTCCGCGTAAGAAAGTTGATAAGTTAATGGTCATTTCACGTGCTTTCTCGGGATCTGAAATTGTAAGAGCACTAATTGAATTAAGGCTATTAAAAATAAAGTGAGGATTTATCTGGTATTTGAGTGAACGCAATTCAGCTTCTTTTACAAGTGAATTTAATTCCGATTCTATTTTTAATTTCTCTCGAAAATTATTGTAATAAATTATTAAGTAGTATATCGAAACGATAATTATATAGAATAATAAACCAATTAAGAATCGCCATACTAATGATGATTTTAGAAATACTGAGTAATCATTATCAACTATGAGTTTACTTAATACTAAATAACTTAGAGCAATCCATATTCCGGATGTAACAACAGCACCAATACCATGATTTGTAAAAATTGTTAAACTTGTTCTTTCTTCAATATCTATAAATTTGGTTGGATACCATAGAGTTAAACCAAACAGAAGCATTACCAGGTTGAACAAAACGGAATCTAGTAACGCGGAAATGAAATCTATCTCTAGAAAATAATTTAATACCAGTAATTGTATTAAGGCAATTATCAACCAGACTAAACTATAAACCGCTAAACTAGTTTTACTATTTGCAAAAGGATGAATCACGATTTTATTTCAATGCCTCCAAATAATGCAAAACCTTTCACCGTTAGTTTTACTTCTTCTGCATCACTTGCCGGGGCTGACTTTCTCCTTTCATCCGCAACACCGCCGAACATAGCCGAAGTTTGATTAATAATCTTCCACTCCGATGGAATAATTAATTCTGTTCCGCCGAAAATAGTATCACACTCAATTATGCAATTTGAAGCTAACTTTGCTTGTGAAAAATCTAATTCTGTTCCGCCGAAAAATGTTGAGATTTTTGCTCCTTTAAAATTTTGAGAAGTTATTCTTCTCTTATATCCCGCAAAAGTTGTAGATAAATCAAGAAAGTCATCATTAACATCAACCCAATCTTCATCAAATCCTTCCTTTTCCCAACATTTTGAGTGTTTGTTTTTCTTATGTCTTTCCCGATAGAAAATAATAGAAAGTCCTAATAATATTACAAACACAGGCCAAATATCACTAAAAATTTCTCCTGCCGGATAATTATAAAATCTTGCAGTAAAGAAAATTGCTCCGACAATAACGATCGACATTCCCCAAAAATTACTTTGAGAAGTAAAGGTTATTATTAACCCAACAACAACTAATAATACCGGCCATGAAAGAAAATAATATTCAAACTCCCAATCGAATACGTTAAGATTTTTTAGAGTAAATAAAAGCCCAAGTACAATCAATGCAATGCCGACAAAAACACGTCTGCTATATTTTTTCATAATATACCTCGATTAAAATTAACTTTTTAAGTTCCCACCACCAAAAAGAACTAATCCTTTGATAATTAATTTCTTTTCCGGATCCGGGACTTGGTTTGGATCTTTACGTCGTTTATCTGAAAATCCTCCAAAGATAGGCACAACATCAATTTTAACATTCCAATCAGGATGCATTAGTATATCAGTTCCGCCGAACATTGCAAACACATCAAGAATGTGAGTTCCTTCAGCTAATTTAGAACCATACATATCAATTTCCGATCCGCCGAATATGGCTGTAATTTTTCCGCCTTTAAAGTTTTCGGAGGTAATAATTTTTTTACCACCACCAAAAATTGAAACATCATTTAAAAAATCGTCTTTAGAGCTTTCGGTATAAGAAGAATCCGCATGATCATTTGACTTTGGTGTATGTTCACGTCTTCTGTATAAAATATAAAAACCAATTACTATTAAAATCACTGGCCATATCTCTGGATACCAACCGATTATTCCTATTGTAATTAAAACGTAACCGGCGGTATTGTTCTTGGAATTAGCAAGTAATATTAATCCGATAATTATCAGAATACTTTGCCACCTGAAAACCCAGTAAGGAAGATCAAAATAAATAACATCAAAGTTATCTAAAAGGAAAAGTCCGCCGATAATTACCAGCGCAAGTCCAATTATCAAATTAAAGTTGATTTTCTGTCCCATTGAATACTCCTTTTGAATTAATTTCGAGCGAAATTTATTTTTTAAAATTTGCTATAAAAAATTCATATCGGTAAACTGCCGATAAAAATCGGTGAATGAATGTTAGAATATGTTTAACTTTGCTTTAAGTTAATCTTCTTGTATATCAAAAAAAATAGATTTTGTAAAAAAGACGGGTGTTTTATGGAAATTATTTATTTAGTAATAGGATTACTTATTGGTTCATCTGCTGCGTACATTATAGCCAAATATAAATATTCTTCTGGTTCTATAATTTCAAGAGAAGCACTGGATGAATTAAAATCCGAGAAGTCAAGAGCTGAAGAAAAAGTTACTTTATATTACAACGAGGTTAATGAATTAAAAACATCATTAGAAAATGAACGTAATAAATATCTTGAACTTAATTCGGATTATCATAAGGTCACAACTCAAAATAAAAATCTAGAAGAAAAACTAGAGAATCATAAAAAAGAAATTGAGCAACTACAGGAAAAATTCAGTACGGAATTCAAAAATATTGCAAACGAAATTTTAGAAGATAAAAGTAGACGTTTTACCGAACAGAATCAGCAGAATCTTAAAAATATTTTAGATCCTTTAAGGGAAAATATTTCCGAGTTCAGGAAACGGGTTGATGAAATTCATGCATCTGATACAAAGAGTTATTCTGAACTAAACACTCACTTAAAAAATCTTCAAGAGTTAAATCAGCGAATGTCGGATGAAGCCGAGAATCTTACAAAAGCACTAAAAGGCGATACAAAGGTGATGGGATCGTGGGGTGAATATGTGCTTGAGTCAATTTTAGAAAAATCCGGTTTAGTTAAAGATGATCATTACTATATTCAAAAGAGTTTTTCCGATGAAACCGGTAAAAAATTACGTCCCGATGTTATCATTAAACTCCCGGATCAAAAAAGTATTATAATAGATTCCAAAGTTTCTCTTGTGGCTTACGAAAAGTATTCTTCATCTGAAAATGAAGTTGAAAAAGAAAAGGCTGTAAAAGAACATATACTATCTTTGCGCGGACATATAAAAGGATTGAGTGCTAAAGAATATCAAAATATTGTGGGATTAAATCCGCCGGATTTTGTTTTGATGTTTGTCCCTATCGAACCCGCTTTCAGTTTGGCCGTTCAAAAAGATCCAACAATTTTTAATGATGCATTTGAAAATAATATTGTTATTGTAAGTCCGTCTACCTTGCTTGCAACACTTCGTACCATTGAAAATATTTGGAGAAGAGAAAGTCAAAATAAAAATGCACTTGAAATTGCAAGGCGAAGCGGTGCATTATATGATAAGTTTGTTGGCTTTATTGAAGATTTGGACAAAGTTGGTGAAAGAATTAATCAGGCTGATAGTGCTTTCCGTGATGCTAAGAATAAATTATCCGATGGTAGGGGAAATATTTTAAGAAGCATTCAATCTATAAAAGAACTTGGAGCGAAAGCCTCAAAATCGCTTGATAATAATTTATTAGAAAGTGCCGATGAATAAATTTAGGTGACAAATGAAAAAATCGACAAAAATTATTATTGGAATTATTGCCACAATAGTTGTGCTGATTACTGCTTTTTATATTTCATCTTATTATTTATTAAAAAGCTACGTTCCAAACTATAACAGGAAAACTGAATCGGAATTAATTAATGATGAAATTGTTATTTACCGTGATTCATTGGGAATTCCGTTTATTATTTCAAAAAATGAATTTGATGCGGCATTCGCTCTCGGTTTTCTGCATGCACAAGAACGTTTGTTTCAAATGGATGTTGCTCGCAGAGCAGGGGAAGGAAGATTAAGTGAAGTCTTTGGCAGTAAAACAGTTCCGTTCGACAAAATGTTTAGAACTCTTCGAATAAAAAAAGCAGTTGATGAATTTTCTCCATTAATTGATTTGTACGGAAAAAAAATTCTTACTGCTTATGCCGATGGAGTTAATTTTTTTATTGAAGAAAATGATGGTAAATATTCTATTGAATTTGATATACTTGGTTATCGACCGGAAAAATGGAAGCCTGAGCATTCATTGATGATAGCGAAATTGATGGCTTTTGAACTAAACATGAGCTGGTGGAGTGATATAGCAATTTCTCATTTACTGCAGATCTTTGATGAAGAAAAAGTAAAAGAAATAATTCCGGATTACCCGGAAAATGCACCGACAATAATTCCCTCCAATTTAAGCTCCGCTCCGCGAATAACATTAGATTTGATAAAAACCGATCGTGATTTTAGAAATTTCATTGGGTTTACGGGGACACATATCGGTTCAAACAGTTGGGTTGTTAATAGTGAAAAATCTTTTTCAGGTAAGCCGATAATTGCTAATGATCCGCACTTAGCATTTCAAGTTCCCGGTAAATGGTATGTTGCTGTTATCAGAAGTGATAATTGGAATGTTGAAGGATTTAGTATTCCGGGATTACCGGCAATTGTTATTGGAAAAAATAAAAACATATCCTGGGCACTTACAAATGTTATGGCAGATGATTCGGATTACTATATCGAAAAATTTGATTCTTCTAAGACGAAGTATTTGTTGGATGGGAAATGGAGAGACTTACAAATAGAAAATGATACCATCATTGTTAAAGATTCACTCAATGCCGAAATTGAAATTAAGTTAACGCATCGCGGACCGGTGGTTTCCGAAGCTCACGCATTCAACGAATTATTCCCGAATGAATTGCAGAATAAAGCAAATATAAGTATGCGGTGGACTGCCCATGAATTCAGCGACGAAGTAAAAGGAATTTTAAAAATTAACAAAGCGAAAAACTGGAACGAATTTTTAGATGGTGTAAAAGAATTTACTGTGCCCGGACAAAATTTTGTATATGCCGATGATGAAGGGAATATTGGTTATGTTTGTGCAGCAAGACTTCCGATTAGACAAAATGTGAGTCCGACTTTAGTTTATGACGGCACAACATCGACTTCCGATTGGAAAGGATTCGTCCCTTTTGAAGAAATGCCGAAACTTTTTAATCCTCCGCAAAATTATATTGCATCAGCAAATAATAAAACCATCAGCAATTATAAATATCACATCTCGAATATATGGGAACCCTCTTCACGTATTGAAAGAATAAATGAATTTCTCCGTTCAAAGGAAATTTTTAGCGAAGAAGATTTTAAAGAACTGCAAATGGATTTTACATCACATTATGCAATGAAGCTTGTGCCTTATCTTTTAGATGCATTTATGAGCGCGAAAGTTGACGATGAAAATTTGAATACAGCTTTGGAGCTATTACAAAAGTGGGATTTTGTGATGAGCGAAAAAAGTCAAACACCTACAATATATAATGTATTTCTCGTTCACTTACTTAAAAATATCTTTGAAGACGAAATGGGTGAAGAATTATTTAATGAATATATTTTTCTTGCAAATATTCCTTATAGGGTTATTCTTGAATTGTTTGAGAAGCCAAGATCAACCTGGTTCAATAACATAAATACTGCCGAAGTTGAAAACCGTGATGATATAATCAGACTAAGTTTTGTTGATGCCTTGGTTTTTCTTGAAGATAAATTCGGGGAAAATTTAGCTACATGGCAGTGGGGTGAGTTGCATCAAATAGAATTCAAGCATTTTTTTGACGGCATTAATCCGATTGTCGATAATATAGTTAACGTCGGTCCATTTCCAATCGGAGGTGATGGTACAACCGTTTTCAATACCGAGTACTCATTTACCGAACCTTATCTAAATCGTCTTGGTCCATCGATGAGATATATCTTTGATTTCAGCAAACCGGATGAATTTTTGTATGTGTTGCCAACCGGTCAATCCGGACATATAATAAGTCCGAATTATAAAAACATGACAAAGCACTGGCTTGCCGGAAATTATATAAAGATTAAAACCGATGAAGAATCTATTGAAAAATCAATATATAAGTTTACAATCAACAAAAAATGAAAATAATTTATTAGTTTAAGAAGCTAAAAAACTTATCCAAGATTTAATTAATAGAAAGCATTAACATATGAAAGTAATAGAACATTTAGATAAAGCAAAAGATACGGTTATAAGTTTTGAAATTATTCCACCTAAAAGAGGTGGCGATATAAAAGCACTTTTAGCCGTACTCGATGAAATTATTAAATACAAACCTCCTTTTATTGATATTACAAGCCATGCTGCTGAAGTAATATATGAAGAAACACCGGACGGCGGTTACAAAATGAAAGTTAAGAGAAAACGTCCGGGTACTTTAGGTATCTGCGCGTTAATCCAAAACAAGTATAATGTTGATGCCGTACCCCATGTTATTTGTCATGGTTTTACTCGTGAAGAAACCGAAGATTTTTTGATTGAACTTCATTACCTGGGAATTGATAATGTGCTTGCAATTAGAGGTGATGATAGCGGTTATAATAAACCGATTAAGTTTGGAAGAAGCGTGAATCATTATGCTGTTGATCTTGTTAAACAGATAGTTGATGTAAACAAGGGAAGATATTTAGAAGACACATTACTTGATGCAAAACCGATGAATTTTTGCGTTGGAGTTGGCGGATATCCCGAAAAACATTTCGAAGCACCGAATCTTGCTGTTGATATCAAATACACAAAAGAGAAAGTTGATGCCGGTGCTGAGTATATCGTAACTCAAATGTTTTACGAGAACAAAAGTTATTTCAATTATCTTGAAAAGTGTAAAGAAGCAGGTATAGCAGTGCCAATAATACCGGGGTTAAAAATAGTTACTTCCAAAAAACAACTTCAATCTGTTCCTAAACATTTCTACATTGATTTGCCCGATGAGCTGACAGAAGAAATTGAAAAAGCAAAACCAGAACATGTTGTTGAGGTAGGTGTTGAATGGACTGCAAAACAAGTTGAAGACCTGCTCAATAATAATGTACCGGCAATTCATTTTTATATAATGCAAGATCCCAAGCCGATAAATATGTTAATGAATAAACTAAAGTTGTGAAATGGTAAAAAGAAAATTAAAAATCCCTCGTGGTAAAAGATTAACTTGGGGTGTTGCCGGCTGCAGTTATAATACGGAGAATTCTTTTCTTCCGGCTTTTCAACTTTTAAAGAAAAGCAAACTTGTAGCAATTTATAGTTCCTCCGAGGAAAGAGCCAAAAAGGTTGGATCGAAGTTCGGTACAACAAAGACATTTTCCGATTTCGATGATTTTTTAAAAGCAGATTTTAAGGTTGTGTATATAGGCAGCGCTAATCATAATCATTACGAGCAGGTTATAAAAGCTGCTAAAGCCGGTAAACATATTCTATGTGAAAAACCAATGGCTCTAAATGTTCAACAAGCAGAAGAAATGGTTAATGTTTGTAAAGAAAATAATGTTCATTTATCTATCAATTATATTCATCGATTTCATCCTCTCGTTGTTAAAGCAAAAGAATTAATTGAGAAACAAATGATAGGTAAGATTGTTTCGGTTTCGGCATCTTTTAATGCTGACATTCCCCCAAGCGATAATTTCCGGTTTAAGAAAAAATTAAGCGGAGGCGGAGCTCTTAGAGATGTCGGTACTCATATGATTGACCTGTTAAGATTTTTTGGAGGTGAAATTGATGAGGTAAAAGGTTTCATGGATAATATAATTTATAAAAGTGAAGTTGAAGATTTTGCCTCAGCTGTCGTAAAATTTAATAATAGCGGGTACGGATATTTTAATGTATCATTCAACACGAAAAGATTTTTTAACCGTATTGAAATACTCGGATACAAAGGAGCGATTAGTATTGAGAATGTTATCGGAAATAAACCTTCACCAAGTAAGTTGACGATTGATCTTCACGGTGAAACAAAAAAAGCCTTCAGAAAAAGGGCAAATAAATTACTGTTTAGGTTACGCGATTTTCAATCTTCCATTCTTATGAATCAAACACCATCAATAACCGGTGTTGATGGATTAATAAATATGAGAATAATCGAAGAACTGGAAAGTCAATGTTAATAATAAATGAACTAATAGAATTTTGTCATACGGTTTATGAGAAAGGGTATGTTGCGGCATATGACGGAAATTTATCTGTTAGACTAGACTCAGAAAGAATTTTAATAACAAGATCGGGTATATGTAAAGGCGATGTAACTGAAGATGATCTTGTTGAAATTGATTACGAAGGGAACGTTGTGAATGGTTCAGGTAAAGCATCAACCGAAAGCAAAATTCATCTTTTAGCGTACAAGAATAGAAAAGATATAAACGCAGTTGTTCATTGTCATCCCATTCACGCAACAGCATTTGCTTCTTTAGGCGAAGGTTTTACACAACCAATTTTTCCGGAAGTAATTTTATCCTTGGGGAAGGTTCCGCTGTGTAAATATGCAACTCCTTCAACCGATCAGTTACCAAATTCTATGAAACCTCATATTGATTATGCATGGGCAATGCTTCTTGAAAATCATGGAGCAGTTACATTTGGGAAAAATATAAAAGGCGCATATTTCCGAATGGAAAAATTAGAGCATGCTGCACAAATTTTATTCGTAGCTCGTTCGGTAGGAAGAGAAAAAACCATTCCTCTTCTCAAATTAAAAGAGTTATATGATATTGCCGAATCAACTTACGGAATTAAGATCGATAAAAAATCTCGAATGGATTTCTAAAAATCTATGTCAAATAAAAAATTAAAAATTGCATTACTTGTCGGCGGTTCTTCTCCCGAAAGAGAAGTATCGAAAGAATCCAGTAATTCGATTGCTAAAGCAATTAAGAATCTTGGGCATGAGTTAGTCTTAATTGATCCTGCATATGGCACCAATCAACCGGTAGAAGAAGAAAAACATTTTGCTAAGGAAAATTATTCTGAAGTAAAAACTGAAAATTATGTGCATGCATTAAATTCATCGCATCTAAACAATGTTGATCTGGTGTTTCTTGGTCTGCATGGTAAAAATGGAGAAGACGGAACTGTTCAATCCTTGTTAGAGTTGCGCGGTCTTAAATATACCGGCTCTAAAATTTTATCAAGTGCTATGGCTATGGATAAATCCATGTCCAAAATAATGTTTCAACATTTTGATGTTGCAACGCCCAAATGGTTTGTAGTGAATAAAAATGAACACAATTACAATGTAATTAAAGAAAAGATAAAAAAGTTTTTTGGATTCCCTTGTGTAATAAAACCGAATGATCAAGGTTCTACAGTTGGATTAACAATCTGTAGAGGAGAAAGCGAAGTTGAAGAATCAGTTAAACTTGCTTTACAATTTTCGAATAAAGCTATGGTTGAAGAATATATTCCAGGAAGAGAAGTGACAGTTGGTATTTTGGGTCAGCAGCCGCTACCGGTTCTTGAAATAGTTCCTAAACACGGACTTTATGATTATGAAAGTAAATACACCGATGGTATGAGCGAATACATTGTACCGGCTGAAATTCCGGCAAAAATTTCGCAGCATCTTCAACAACAGGCATTGCTTGCTTTCAACTCTGTAGAGTGTTCAAATTATGCAAGAGTTGATTTTAGACTTACTAATGATTATAAAAATTATTGTCTCGAAGTAAATACGCTCCCAGGCATGACAAGCCACAGCCTTATTCCCAAAATGGCTAAAGCAATAGGTATCTCTTTTGACGAGTTGATTGATAAAATTATTAAGTATGAATTAAATGGCTAAGGTTAAGACTAATCTAAAATCAAAATTGTTGGGAATAATATTTCTTCTTGCTGTTCTTGTAATTCTTTTCTTTCTATTTATAAATGATAAGGGAATTTTAAAATATTTGGAAGTAAAAAGTCGAGTTGAGAATCTTGATCATCAAATAAAAAAATCCGAACAAAGAATAAATAAAATTGAAGCGGAATTAGATTCACTAAGAACAGAACGATTCAAAATTGAAAAGACAGCAAGAGAAAAATACAACATGAAACGCCCTCTTGAAAAGGGGTTGGATGTAAAAATTAAAAACGATGGCAGTCAATAATAAAATAAATCCCCAAGCTCCTTTAGCAGATAGAATAAGACCACAGAATTTAGATCAATTTTTTGGACAGGAACATTTAGTTGGTGAGGGCAAACCAATCCGGAAAATGATTGAGAATGATTCAATATCTTCATTCATCTTATGGGGACCTCCCGGAACAGGAAAAACTACTCTCGCAAAAATTATAGCATCCTCCACTCAATCGGATTTCTTTCAATTGAATGCCGTTTCATCAGGTGTCAAAGATGTAAGAAGAATCATTGATACAGCAAGAGAAAATCTGTTGTACAATAAAAGAACAATTTTATTCATAGATGAAATACATCGTTTTAATAAAGCACAACAGGATGCACTATTGTCCTCGGTTGAATCGGGTGAACTTATTTTAATTGGTGCCACAACCGAAAATCCTTCGTTTGAAGTTATCCCTGCTCTTCGTTCAAGAACAAGAACATATATTCTAAACGAACTTACCCTTATTGATCTAACAAATATTCTTAATTATGCTTTAGAGAAAGATGCTTACCTTAAAGATAAGAACATAAATTCGATTGATAGAGAGTATATGATTTACATATCCGGTGGTGATGCACGCATTCTTTTAAATATTCTTGAATTGGTTGTATCCAACTCAAATGAAAATAAAATCGATATTACAAAAGAAGCTATTGAAAACATTATTCAACAAAAGAATATTGTTTATGATAAAGCCGGTGAAGAGCATTATAATGTTATTTCTGCATTCATAAAAAGTCTGCGCGGTAGTGATCCGGATGCTGCAGTTTATTGGATGGCGCGTATGATTGAAGGGGGTGAAGATCCGTTGTTTATAGCAAGGAGAATGGTAATCTTTGCATCGGAGGATATAGGTAATGCCTCGCCAAACGCTCTTGTAATTGCAGAAGCGGCATTTAGCGCAGTAGATAAAATTGGAATGCCCGAAGGAAGAATTATTCTTGCTCAATGTGCAACATATTTAGCTTCATCACCAAAAAGTAATGCCTCATATCTTGCAATAGACAAAGCATTAAGTGATGTAAGAAATGAAAAACTATATCCGGTTCCTATAAATTTAAGAAATGCCCCTACGAATTTTATGAAAGCAATAGGTTACTCAAAAGGTTATAAATATCCTCATGATTTTAATAATCACTTTGTACAGGAAGATTATTTACCGAAAGAACTTTCAAATAAACAATACTATTTGCCTTCTGAAATGGGAAGAGAAAAGGGAATTAAAGAATTCTTAAAATTCTTATGGAAGGATAAAAAGAAATATTAACTACATTTTTATGAATTGTTTACCGGGAAGTTGTTTAACCAATCCTTTAAACTCCAGAGAAAGTAAATTTACTAAACAATCTGAGGTAGATGAATTAAGCTTTTCTGCTAACAGATCAATTTGAATTGGCTCACTATTTAATACATCAAGAATTTTTTGTTCGAACATATTTAAATCAGCACCTTGCTTTGGGATATTTTTTCCTTCAATTGGTTTTAATTTCAGGTTCAATTCAACAAGAACATCCTCTGCATTTTTAATAAGTTTAGCTGTACCTCTTTGAATCAAAATATTCGTTCCTTCGCTTTGCGGACTTTCTAAATTACCTGGAACTGCAAAAACTTCTCTGTTTTGATCCAACGCGTATTCTGCAGTTTGCATCGCCCCGCCGTTAATATTAGTTTCAATAATAATTGAACCAAGCGATAAACCTGAAATGATTCTATTTCTTCTCGGAAAATTCTGTGCATCCGGTTTAGTCCCTAAGGAGAATTCACTAACAACAATTCCGTTTTCTGAAATTTCTTTAGCCAAATCTTTATTTTCCGGCGGATATATTCTATCCAAACCTGAGCCAATCACAGCTATAGTCTTACCGCCATTTTTCAAAGAGGTTCTATGAGCAATTGAATCTATTCCGCGAGCCAAGCCGCTAACAATACATATATTATTGGTTGCTAAATCTGCAGTAATTTTCTCCGCTATTCGTTTACCATAATTAGTAGGTCTTCTCGTTCCGACAACAGCTAAATTATGTTCCTTTAGCGTGGAAATTTCACCCCACACATATAATAACATTGGTGGGAAATATATATTGCGTAAAATTTTCGGATACGCTTCATCAAAATAAGTTATAATCGAAAAGTTATTCTCACCAAGCTTTTCTAATTCTATTGTAAATGTTTTCTCAAATTCAGAAAAAGTTCTTGCAGTTGATTGAATGCGCTTAGCAATCTTATCATTAATTAAATCAACATTACAAAGTTTTTGATAGGAGGTTTGTAACACATCTGATGGGGAACCGCATTTTGAAATTAAGTTAAGTATTTTTGCGGGACCGAGTCCATTAATTGTAGATAATAAACTTAAAGCAGTAAGATTTTTTTGATCCAAAATAATTATTAAAGTTATTGTTGAAGATTTTCGACTACATCAATATCATCCACAATAGCAATAATCATCGTATTAACTGGTGCTTTATCGTGACCCAAAATTTGTTGAACTGCATCACCTTCACGAGCAACTAAAACAGTATCGCCGATTCCGGCATCGATCAAATCAAGTGCAATGTGCTCTCGTTCTCCGATAAAATTTCCATCAAGACCAATTGCTTGTACAATTAAAAGTTTGTGTCCTTTTAAATGTTCGTTCTTTTGTGTGGATACTAAGTTACCTTTAATTTTTGCTAGGAACATTCTCGTCAGTTCCTTTTTTCTTTTTCCTATAAAGGATAGAAAGAGGGAAAATTATTAAATAAGCAACAAGCAAGACAATAGGGGAAATTGATAATGATACGGGGTTATCCCAAGGACCAAAAGTCATAAGATAAAAACCGATTACTAGTACAAAAATTCCAACACCTAACAAAATATAATTAGTGTTACCCCAATAATTTTTAAACGGTGAATCTTTTTTAAATTTTTTTAAGCGTGATTGATGTCGAAGTTGTTTTGCCATATTTTATCCCTGTTAAAATTAAAAGCCCAGTGTTGGGGGGAGACAC